>Ga0126373_10000061_pt1 | contig 95461 bp, 82 predicted proteins | sample PanSoiMetPlot_11_FD_92545 | JGI IMG/M metagenome (GOLD analysis project Ga0126373, IMG submission 92545) | Tropical forest soil microbial communities from Panama - MetaG Plot_11 | ecosystem: Environmental > Terrestrial > Soil > Tropical forest > Bulk soil | place: Panama | collected 2016-02-17
AGGCGGTGCGGCGCGCGGAGAAGAACGCATAGATGGCGGCGACGCGGGCATTGGCGAGATTCGATTCAGCAACCGGCAAACGCGCGCCTGTTCCCGGCAGGAGCAGCCTCACAAACGCCAAGCGCATGCCGGGCAAGAACGGACGGAGTCCCGCCGCACCAAACGGCGCGCAAAAAGTCGCAGCCGGGCGCTTCGGCGCCTACGGCGGTCGCTATGTTCCAGAGACGCTGATGGCGGCCCTCGAGGAACTGGAGCGCGAGTACGAAAAAGCCAAGCGCGATAAAAAATTTCAGCAGCGCCTCGACCTTTTGCTCCGCACCTATGCCGGGCGTCCTACCCCATTGTTTTTCGCGCGGCGGCTCACCCAAAAACTGGGCGGCGCGAAGATCTACCTGAAGCGCGAAGACTTGCTCCACACCGGCGCGCACAAGATCAACAACTGCCTCGGCCAGGCGTTGCTGGTGGAGCGCATGGGCAAGCGGCGCGTCATCGCCGAAACCGGCGCCGGCCAGCATGGCGTGGCCACCGCCACCGTCTGCGCATTGCTCGGCTTCGAGTGCGTGGTCTACATGGGCACCGAGGACATGCGCCGCCAGGAGCTGAACGTCTTCCGCATGCGCCTGCTGGGTGCCGAGGTGCGCGGTGTCTCCTCGGGCTCATGCACGCTGAAGGACGCCATCAACGAAGCCATGCGCGACTGGGTCACCAACGTTCGCACCACCCACTACCTGCTCGGCAGCGTGCTGGGAGCGCATCCCTACCCGACCCTGGTGCGCGACTTCCATCGCGTCATCGGCCGCGAAGCCCGCGCGCAAATCCTGCGCGCTGAGGGCAAACTGCCTGCCGCGATCATCGCCTGCGTCGGCGGCGGATCCAATTCGATTGGAATTTTCCACGACTTCCTCAAGGACAAGAAGGTCCAACTCATCGGCGTCGAGGCCGGCGGCCGCGGCGAGCGTCTGGGCGAGCATGCCGCCCGTTTTCGCGGCGGATCCCCCGGCGTCCTGCAGGGAACCTACTCTTACGTGTTGCAAGACGCGACGGGACAGATCGCGACCACGCACTCGGTTTCGGCGGGCCTCGACTATCCTTCCATCGGCCCCGAGCATGCCTGGCTCCGCGATACCGGCCGCGCCGAGTATGTGCCGGCTTCCGACGCCGAGGCCCTTGAGGCCACGACCCTGCTGGCCCGCACCGAAGGCATCATTCCCGCACTCGAATCCGCGCATGCCGTGGCTGAGCTCATCAAGCGTGCTCCGAAGATGAAAAAATCCGAGATCGTACTGGTCAACATCTCCGGGCGCGGCGACAAAGACATCGGAATCCTGCGCGAGAACCTCAAGCTGGATTAGGTTCTCCACTACCAAGGACACGAACGTACACGAAGGAAGAATTGTAAGGCCGCCACATCCACATGCCCCTCACCTTCTACAGCAAGCCCGGCCTGGTTGCTTACGTCACCTGTGGCGATCCGGATCTGCAGACCACTCGAGCCATCGTGCTGCAGGCGATTGAGGCCGGAGCCAGCGTGATCGAGTTGGGCGTGCCCTTCAGCGATCCCGTCGCCGATGGCCCCGTGATCCAGCGGGCCAGCGAACGCGCTCTCAAACACGGGACATCTCTGGAGCAAGTGCTGAAGCTGGCCGCCGAGATTCGCGAGCAGTCCCAGTCGGTGGGGCTGATCATCTTTACCTACCTCAATCCGATCCTGCGCATGGGGATGGAGAAATTCTGCAAGGTCGCGCGCCATGCCGGTGTAGACGGCGTGCTGGTGACCGATTTGCCCGTCGAGGAATCCGGCGAATACATCGCCGCCGCCCGCCGGCATGATCTGGCCACAGTTTTTCTGGCCGCGCCGACCTCGACCGATGACCGGCTGCGCCAGATCGCGGCGCACTCGACCGGATTCGTCTATGCCGTCTCGCGCACCGGTGTCACGGGCGCCCGCAAGCAGTTGTCGGAAGACGCCGAGACCCTGGTGAAACGCTTGCGGCGTTACACCAAGCTGCCCATCGCGGTGGGTTTTGGGATCTCGAGCCCCGAGCAGTTTGCCGCCGTCGGCAAGTACGCGGACGCGGGTGTGGTCGGCAGTGCGATTGTCGAGAGCATCGAAAAGAATGCTGGCCGGGAGGCGGCCGCGGTCGGGGAGTTCGTCCGGCATTTGGTGGGAGCGAGCTAATCGCTCGCCGATCCTGTAATCCTGTAGTCCGGAGCGCGAGTCATCGCTCCCGGGTTTTTCGTACGACTGGTTCCATGGATATCGCAGACTGGCGCAAGCGCATTGACGAGATCGACCGGCAACTGGTGGAGATTCTGAACCGCCGCGCCGCGGCCGCCCAGGAGATCGGGCGACTCAAGCGCACCACCGATATGCCGATCTACGAACCGGACCGGGAGCGCATTGTGCTGACCCAGGTGCAGGCCGCCAATCATGGACCGTTGGAGGGCCGCCACCTGATCCAGATTTACGAGCGCATCATGGACGTGATGCGCAACATCCAGAAGGACGAGATCGTGGAGGAACGCGCAACTGCGGACGGTGCGAGCGCGGGCGATTCGGAACTTGAACCGAACGACTAGCGCTCGAACATCCGGTCACGAATCCAAAGGCCCTGTTGGCGGGCACGCGGAAGAGGAAAGGAAAAGCAGAGCCTCACGACTGAAAGCTGAAGCTGAAGCGGAAGGCCGCTGAAAGCTCGGAGCTTGCAGCTCGACGCTCGCAGCTAGTTTCTATGATCGTCGCAATGCAGGAATCGGCCAGCGAAGACCAGATCCAGCAGGTGATCGATCACCTGGTGCGGATGGGCTTCGAGGTGCATCGCTCCACCGGCGCCCGGCAAACCGTGCTGGGCGCGGTGGGCTCCAAAACCGATGTGGACATCCGTCTTCTCGAGTTGCTGGCCGGTGTGCAGGAGGTGCACCGGATCAGTTCACCCTACAAGCTCGCGGGCCGAACCTTCCGGCCCGAGGGGACGATCGTGAAGTTCCCCAACGGGCTCGAGATTGGCGGCAAGGAAGTCATCGTGATGGCGGGACCGTGCTCGATCGAGTCGCGCGAGCAGATTGAACTGATCGCGAAGCAGGTGTCGGAGGCGGGCGCGCGCGTGCTCCGTGGCGGCGCCTTCAAGCCGCGTTCGTCGCCGTACTCTTTTCAGGGCATGGGGGAAGACGGCCTGAAGCTGATGCGTGAGGCCGCCGATCGCCACGGCCTGCTGGTGATCAGCGAGGTGATGGAAATCTCCCAGATCCCCCTGATGCAGCCTTTCGTGGACATCTTCCAGGTGGGCGCGCGCAACATGCAGAACTTCAACCTGCTGCGCGAGCTCGGCAAGGTACGCAAGCCGGTGCTGCTCAAACGCGGCATTGCGGCCACGCTCGAAGAATTGCTGCTTTCCTCCGAATACATTATGGCGGGCGGAAATTACGAGGTGATCCTGTGCGAGCGCGGCATCCGTACCTTTGAAACTTATACTCGCAATACGATGGATATCTCCGCCATCCCCATCATTCACAAGCTTTCGCATCTGCCGATGACCGCCGACCCGTCGCACGGAACCGGGCGGCGGGACAAGGTCTCGCCCATGGCGCGCGCCTCGGTGGCTGCCGGCGCCGATGCACTGCTCATCGAAGTGCACTGCGATCCCGACAAGGCGCTTTCCGACGGCGCGCAGTCTTTGTTCCCCGAGCAGTTCGAGAAGCTGATGGAGGAGCTGCGCATGATCGCGCCGGCGGTCGGGCGCACGATCCGGTAAGGATCGTTTCACCACAGAGCGCGCAGAGAACACAGAGATACCGTAAGACTTGGAGTCGACTTTGAGTGCCAAAGCTTAGAGCCTAGAGCCAAAAGCCTAAAGCCTGGATCCCAAAGCCTGGAGCCTAACGCTGCAATGGCCATTCGGCAGATCACCATCATCGGAACCGGCCTGATCGGCGGCTCGCTGGGGCTGGCGCTGAAGAAGCGCAAGTTCCCGGGCAAGATTGTGGGCTGCGATCGCGCCGCCGTGCTGGAACGCGCGCAAAACGCGGGCGCCATCGATGCGGGTCATACGGACCCGGGGGACGCCGTGGTGGGAAGCCATATGGTGGTGCTGGCGACCCCGGTGGTTGCGGTCATCGATCTCATCGAGCGGCTCGGCCCTTCGCTTTCCAATCGAACCCTGCTCACCGATGTGGGCAGCACCAAGGCGGAGGTCGTGAAGCGCGCGGTGAAGTCGATGGGCAAGCGCGCTGCTACCCATTTTCTTGCCGGGCATCCCATGGCGGGCAAGGAACAGTCGGGCGTCGAGTTTGCCGATGCCGATTTGTTTCAGGGGGCCGCGTGGTTCTTCACGCCGCTGCCCGGGCAGAGAATCTACGATGGCCTGTGCGGCGAGTTTCTCGAGTGGGTGGAGCGGATCGGGGCGCGCATCGCCAGCCTGGATGCGGCCGAGCACGATCGCCTGTGCGCCTGGATCAGCCATCTGCCGCAGATGATTTCGACCGGCCTGGCGGCTGCCCTGGTGGATGAATTCGGCGAGGACGCTCCCCTGCTCGATGCCGGCGGCCGCGCCCTGCGCGAGATGACTCGCATCTCGGCCAGCCCGTACTCCATGTGGCGCGACATCGCCATCACCAACCAGAAGAATCTCGCCGAAGCCCTGCTGAAGCTCGAACAGCGTCTCGCCCACATCCGAGAGAACCTCGATTCCCGCCAGTTGGCCGCCGAGTTCGAGCGCGCGCATCTGCTGAAGAAGCCCGGGGCGGCGAAGAAGAAGTCCTAGATGCAAAATCACCGCAGAGCCGCAGTAGCGCCCCGCCAGGGTAGAGACGCGGCTTGCCGCATCTTTTATGGGTCGCGTCGAAACACCGCTGATGCGTCATCCACACCTCCACCAAGACGGGGCAAGCCCCGTCTCTATCCCTGCGGGATGCGATTTCCGTTAGAATTCCCTTGCCTATGAACAAGGTCGTTGCCAACGCGGACGCGGCGATTGCCGATGTGTTTGACGGAGCCACCATCATGGTAGGTGGGTTTGGCTTGTGCGGCATGCCCGAAAACCTGATTCGCGCGCTCGCCAAAAAGGGCGTGAAGAATCTCACCACCATCAGCAACAATGCCGGCGTCGATGGCTTCGGCATGGGCCTGTTGCTGGCCAACGGACAGATCCGCCGCCACATCGGAACCTACGTCGGCGAAAACAAACTCCTCGAACAGATGGTGCTCAAAGGGACTGTGCAACTCGATCTGGTGCCGCAAGGGACATTCTCTGAGCGCATTCGCGCGGGTGGCGCTGGCATCCCGGCGTTCTTCACGCCCACCGGCGTAGGCACAGTGGTGGCTGAAGGAAAAGAGACCCGCGAGTTCGATGGGCGCTTGTACGTGATGGAACGCGCGCTCAGGGCTGACTTCGCTTTCGTAAAGGCATGGCAGGGCGATCCCTGGGGCAACCTCGTTTATCGCAAGACCGCCCGCAATTTCAATCCCATCATGGCGACCGCGGCGAAGGTGACCATCGCGGAGGTCGAACACATGGTCGGACTGGGCGAACTCGATCCCGACAAGGTGCATACGCCCAGCGTCTTCGTGAAGCGCATCTTCCCCGGCGTAGGGTACGAGCGGCGCATCGAAAAACGAACGTTGCGGAAAGCCAGCAGCTAGTACCGAGTACCGAGTGCCGAGAAAACTTCGAGAGGAAGCCATGAGCGTGGCGGCCAAGCCGGGCAAGGATACGGAGAAGCGGGATCGGATTGTGAAGCGCATCGCGCAGGAGTTGCGCGACGGTTTTTATGTGAACCTTGGCATCGGCATGCCCACGCTGGTGGCCAACTGCGTGCCGCCGGGCATGGACGTGGTGCTGCAGAGCGAGAACGGCATGCTCGGTATCGGGCCGTATCCCTTCGAGGGAAGCGAAGATCCTGACCTGATCAACGCGGGCAAGGAGACGGTCAGCGAAATTCCCGGTACCGCATACTTTTCCAGCGCCGATTCGTTTGGCATGATTCGCGGCGGCCACATCGATCTGAGCGTGCTGGGTGCGATGGAGGTCGACGAGCAAGGGAACATCGCCAACTGGATGATCCCCGGAAAAATGGTCAAGGGCATGGGCGGCGCCATGGACCTGGTGGCGGGCGCGCGCCGCGTGGTAGTGGCGATGGAGCACACCACCAAAGAGGGCAACCCGAAAATCCTGAAGCAGTGCACACTGCCCCTGACTGGCGTGAAAGTGGTGAACACGATTGTGACCGAGATGGCCTACCTCCAGGTCACGCCGGAGGGTTTGGTGCTCGAAGAAGTTGCGACCGGCCTCACGCCCGAAGACGTGCAGCGGGCCACCGCGCCGAAGCTGATCGTCAGCCCAAAGTGGAAGGTCATGGGAAGTTGATCGACCCAGTTCCGCACTCTACCAGCCCTGTTCCCTTACAGCCGAAACGGCGCGGCCAGCAGGCGCGCGGGCAGCAGGATCACGGCTGCCACCAGGGCCAGCGCTCCGTGTACCGCGATTCCGAGCAACCGGAAGGGTAGCAGGATCAACCACACGAACGGGTAGGCGACCAGCGCCAATAGCGCGAGCGGCCAGCAGAACACGAATAATAAGCACCAGAGCAGGAAGGTGAACATAGGCAGACCTCCGGTCGCTTGCCGGTTCAAGATACGGCCGAGGCCGTGGAAAAGTTCCGTGGGCGGCGAGCCGTCAGCAATCGGCAGTCAGCATTCGGCAATCAGCGTTCAGCAGCCCGGCTTTGGCCCATGGCAATTGGTGTTGGCTATGGGTTTGGCACTTCACGGTAGAGACGCGGCTTGCCGCGTCTTGGGCAGCACCAGAACCGGCTGTCTTGCCAAACGTTCGGGCGAATCGCCCAACCCGGCGCCAGACCGGGCAAGCCCCGTCTCTACACGATCGTACGACCGCCAATCACTTCCTCACCCCGCGGTCACCAGGTGCTTCTGCAGGAATCGTACGGTGCGCAGCGAGGCATCCTGCCAGGTTTCGCCCGAAAAGCCGTGGCCAACCCCGGGATAAATCTGCATCTCGTACGGGATGCCGCGCTTCTCCAGAACTTCTTTCAGGTGATAGGCCTCCTCGACCGGCACGGTCGCATCGGCTTCTCCGTGCAGGATGAGCACCGGACAGAGGCGGCGCATGAAGAACTTCATTTCTTTGGGGAGGCCTCCAAAGAAATCGACGACAGCTTTTACGCGGCTGTCGACCGCGGCGACCGAGAGCGCGAGGTAGGCTCCCAGCGAGAAGCCCAGCAGGCCGATGTTCGACGGGTCGACCTGCGGCTGCTGCTCGATATGGCTGATGGCATCCCACAGCGTCTTGCCCCAGGCGGGGAAGTGGCGCACCGCCGTTTGTTTGTCGGCGATGCCGGTCGTGCCCGTGCGGTCGAAGTAGTGCAGCACATAGACGGCGAAACCTTGCGCCGCCAGACGGCGCGCGGGTTCGGCCATCGAGGCATGTCCGCCGCCCGAGCCGTGCAGGCCGATCACGGTGGGGAAGCGGCGTCCCGTGGCCTCGGGCAGGAAGCCGTCGAGAGTGATGGAGTGGCCGCCGGATTGGAAGCTGGAAGTCAGCACTCAGCACTCAGCCCGTACAGGTCTTGGCACCTGGCAGTTAGCATTTGGCCATAGACCACGCTCAAGTAAAGTCCCAACCATAATCTCGTCCATCAATTTGTTCTGGCGGAATGCTGATTGCTGAGTGCTGACGGCTATGTTCCAACTGCCACTGCCTCTACCAGTCGCCGCAGCGACGCGTCATACGGCGCCTTCGCAATGCCGCGCTCGGTGATGATGGCGGTCACGTACCTGGCGGGCGTTACGTCGAAGGCGGGGTTCTCGATGCTTACGCCGTCAGGGACCATCTGCTTGCCGGCGATGTGACTCACTTCTTTCGGGTTGCGCTGCTCGATGGGAATGCCGCTGCCCTCGGCGGTGGCGAGATCGACCGTGGAGATGGGCGCGGCGACGTAGAACGGAATGCCGTGCTCCTTGGCGAGAATGGCGACGGTGTAGGTGCCGACCTTGTTCGCCACATCGCCGTTGGCGGCAATGCGGTCGGCGCCCACAACGATGGCGCCAATCTTGCCCTGCTTCATCATGGTGCCGGCCATGTTGTCGGAGATGACGGTGGTGGGGATGCCGTCCTTCACTAGCTCCCACGCCGTGAGGCGCGCGCCCTGCAGGAAGGGCCGGGTCTCGTCGGCGTAAACGTGAATCTGCTTGCCGGCTTCGACGGCAGCGCGGATGACGCCGAGGGCGGTGCCGTAGCCGGCGGTGGCGAGCGCGCCCGCATTGCAGTGGGTCAGCACACCGCCGCTTGCGGGCATGAGGGTCGCGCCGTGGCGGCCCATGGCCTGGTTGGCGGCGATGTCTTCGGCGTGCATGCGCTGGGCTTCTTCGATCAGCGACTGCTTAATCTGCGGGATGGGACGCACGCGCAGTTGCTCGAACTTGGCCTGCATGCGGCGGATCGCCCAGAACAGGTTGACCGCCGTGGGGCGGGTCTCGCCGATGATCTTGCAGATCTCGTCAAACTCCTTCTTCAAGTCGGCCGCGCTTTCGGCCTTCGAGTTCTTCACCCCGAGCGCGATGCCCATGCCGGCAGCGACGCCGATGGCAGGCGCGCCGCGCACCACCATGTTGCGGATCACGTCGGCGACCTGCTGATGGGTCCTGCAGGTGACATAGGTTTCTTCGGTGGGCAGCTTGGTCTGGTCGAGGAAGCGTACGCCGGAGTCGGTCCATTCGAGAGTAATGATCATTTCGGTTGTCGGCTATCGGTTGTTGGTCGTTGGTCTTTGGTCGTTAGTCGTTGGCTACACGGTCTCTGCAATTGGCATTGGCCCTTGCGATTCATTGGGTAGAGACGCGGCTTGCCGCGTCTTTGCCTGGTCCGGAGCGAACGCGTTGTTAGTGCTACGCGCACCCTGTCATCGGCACACGGGAGACGGGGCACGCCCCGTCTCTACCGGGGAGTGACGGCACTGTTCAAGTTTATATGCTCTTTGCGAACGTCGTTGGCCGTGAAGACGGAGAGGAACGGGGCCGGGGCGGCGGCCTTTTCTATGTTCGGACGGCCTCCGGCTTCTTCGCGCTCGACCAGGCACAGAGCGCCAACCACTTCGAAGCCGAACTCGCGAGCAGCTTCGATGGCCTGAATGGTCGAGGCGCCGGTGGTGCAGACATCGTCGACGACGACCACGCGAGCGCCTTTTTCGCGGAAGCCCTCGATGCGCTGGCCAGTACCGTGCTGTTTTTCCGCCTTGCGGACCAGGAAGCCGTGGATCGTTCCGCTGGTAATGGCGACGGCGACGACGATCGGGTCGGCGCCCATGGTGAGGCCCCCGATGGCTTGGGGCTTCCAGGCGCGGGACTGGATCTCCTCCAGAAAGACCTGGCCCGTGAGCTGGGCGCCGCGAGCGTCGAGGGTGGTCTGGCGACAGTCCACGTAGTAGTCGCTGGTACCTCCGGAAGAGAGCTTGAACTGTCCGAGTTTAAAGGACTTGCGGGCGAGCAAGCGCAGCAGTTCCTGGCGTGCGGGAGACATGAAGGACCAAGATACCATGCTGGACGGGACCGCAAGATATTGGGGTTTTGGCTGCGATGGCCAGAAACCACAGGATCTTGTAGTTGTCGCAAGGCTGTCGCGTAATTCATGGGGCGCGGTTTGGCGGAAGATAACGTGGCGGGCGGGGACGCCCGCCACTCCACTGCCTGGAGCGGCTTAAGGCTTGAGCTTGTCGAGGTGACGGAAGGCGTCGGTGGTGTAGTAGAGGACGACGGTGATGGTGAGGTTATAGCCGATGTGCATGAGGACGGCGGAGCCGACGGACTTGGTGTAGGCGCGCACCGCAGTGAGAACGATGCCGACGATGACGATGATGAGCACCGGTCCCCAGGAATACATAAGCTGGCTGCCATGAATGGCGCCGAAAAGTACGCCGGTGATCACGACCGCGACCGGAACTTTGAGGTGGCGGGCCAAGGCAGGATAGAGAAAGCCGCGGAAGAACAGCTCTTCCACCAGAGGCGCCAGGGTGATGCCGAAGATGGAGAGCGTCCAGGCTTCGGTCCGGGTCTGGAAGAACTGATCGATGGGCAGCGTTTTCGGCATGGGGAGAAGTTGGGCGAACAGTTGGAGGCCGAGGGAGAGGAAGATGCCGCTCCAAAGATAGATGGCCCAGTTTTGCGGCCAATTCCAGCGCAGGGTTTCTTTGGGCTGGCCTCCGCGCTCGGCAGCGAGCCAGTACATGAAGAACAGCACCAGGCAGTAGGCGAGGACTTGCGCGGCGACCACGACCTCGGGGCGCTTGACGATGTCGACCCAGGGAGCGCGGGGCAACAGGAAGCGGTGGGTGAGCGCGCCCACCACCAGCAGAGAGACAAAGACCGTGAAGACGGTGGCCACGGCGAGGACGATGACTTCTACCAGGGTCCAGGGCGGGTCCTCGGCGGGAGCGAGAGCCGGAGGAAGTTGCCCGGGCGCGGGCAGCTGTGGTGGGAGGGAGTGCGGGGCGAGCGACGACTCGTCGTGTCCGGTGGGAAGCGGATCCAGCGGATTGGTGGGAGAAGACACGGTTCACGTCGCGGCGGCGACGCTCTAATCAATGTACACAAAACAGTCCGATGGCGGGAGGAGCTGAAGAAAATGAGGTCAGAGTGGCAAAAAAAATTTGTAACCGCAGAGGACGCGGAAGGCTTCGCAAAGTACGCGGAGAGGGAAGGAGGGCTGAGAACCGGCTTGTTCTTTATAGGTTTCTGCCGGAGTGGTTAGTGATCTCGCGACGTGATCGAAGCGGCGATCAAAACTGGGGCTGGGCTTCCGTCGAGGTTCGGGTCAGTTGTCGGCTCGGAGCTTGAGGAGCAGCACTTGGGGCGGGAGCTTGATGGTGATCGAGTGCCCGGTGGTTGAAATGGTGTAGGTGCGCGTCGGGTGGGTGCCGGTGGCGTCATTCGGTGCGTACACGCCGAGGGGGTGGGCCTCGGAAAAGGTCACGGTGATCGGAACATTTTGGGGATAGAGGTCTGCGCCCGGGGAGAATTGGGTCGCGATTTGGTACACGCGGATGTCGTTCCAGATGGCGAGGTAGTACGTGCCGCCGGATTTTTGGAGGAGCGTGTAGCGCAGGGTAGGCGGCGCCCCCGAGAAGGTGATGGCGAGCGAACCGGGTGTGAAGGCTTGGGATCCCCGTTCCTGCAGGATCGCGATGAGGTTCTGCAAGGCGAAGTAGGCGGGCTTGGGAGTGCCATCGTGATTGAGGATGCCGAAGTGGCCCTCGGCGGACTGGAAGGCCGGGTCGCTGAACTCGTCGATGAGCTCATACGAAAAGCTGCGCAAGATTCCGTGATTGAACTCGCTGAGAAAGGCGGTGGGCAGATAGATGGCGGAAGCGCGCTGCGAGACGCCCTGCTGTTGTCCTCCGCCAAGATAACGGGTGTTGTTGTGGTAGCCCATCTCGGTGATCCAGAGGCCGGCGCGGCCCGTGAGGTCGCGGGAAAACGGCATGTACCAGTTGGTCAGATTGTGATCGCCCACGAGGCCGCCCTGGTAGGCGTGCAGGTTGCCGAAGGTGACGAAATCGGCGGGCACGCGGGTATTTTTCGCCAGCCGCACGAAGTCCGGTGCGTTCCCTTCCGATAGAGAGATCACGGGCAAGAAGCTGATCTCGGGGCTGCTCTTGACGATGCTCCAGAGGTCCTCAGCTTCGTGGATGGCGCCTCGCGGGTAGCGCACGTGGTCGTAGACGAAGCCGCCCCCGTCCGGCTCGTTCGGTCCTTCCACCGCGTCGATGGTGGGGAGAAGGTTCTGAATGATGGAGACGACGGCATCGGGGTCGAGCCGGGTGCCATGACGGGGATAGTCGTTGCCACCCTCGATGAGGCCGCAGAGGGTATAGCCGAGTTCGCCGATGTGGTGAAGTTCGCGGACAAATCGCGGGTCGGTGTCGTTGATTTCATCGCGGAAATGGCGCATGCCAAGCGTGCCAAGGGCCGCGTTGATGGCGTCGTAGCGGTTGTAAGGAGTGTTCGCGTACTCCATGTGGACATTGATTCCCATGGAATCGACGAACTGGTCGGCAGGCCGGGCTGGGACGGTGGTTTGCGCGGCGGCGGCGCAGGTGAAAAACAGGAGGGCGGAGAAACTCACGAGGAGGAGGCGTGGACTTGCGGACATGCGGGTACTCCAGAAGGTCGAACGGAAGAAACGATAGCAGATTGGGGCATTGGAGGAGTGGCTGCGGGGATTGGGGGAGGCACGGAGGAGCTGTCCGGCAGTAACCGGGGCGAACCGCGAAACTTGCCGATAGATGCTGTGGAGGGCCTTGGCTTTGGGCCTGCGGGGAAAGTTCCGGATCTCGATCGCGGTGGCGGCCTGCGGGCTGGTGACGCTGTCGGTGTTCTGGTTAGAGAGCGAGAAGGGGCACCTGTTGGCAGAGAAGCAGCGGCAGGCCGTGAAGCTGGTGGCCTTGCCGCTGTCGGTGATCGCCGAGGAGCACGCCCTGGAAGAGTCGGGAGCCGTCAGCCGCGCCGAGGCGCAGAGGCGGGCGCTGCGCGTGGTGCGGGCCATGCGGTATGAGGGCGACAACTATTTCTGGGTGATTGACATGCAGAGCAAGGTCATGCTGATGCACCCCCTGCAACCGCAGTTGGAGAGCGAAGACATAACCCCGTACAAGGACTCGGCCGGCAGATCGCTGGTCGCGGAGATGGTGCAACTGGTGAATCAGCGCGGCCGGGGATTTGTGAGCTACCAATGGCAGAAGCCGGGAAGCAGTCGCCCAGCGGTCAAGCAGTCCTATGTGGAGGGCTACGCGCCATGGGGTTGGGTGGTGGGGACAGGCATTTACGTCGACGACGTGAATGCGGATTGGCGCAAGAACACAGCCACGGCGGGCGGGCTGGCAACGGCATGGGTCGTGCTGTTGCTGGTGGTATGGGCGGCGACCTCGCGCTCGTTGTTTGGCCGGCTCGAGATGGTGGTGGGACGGATGAAGGAGATTGCGTCAGGGAAAGGAGATTTTTCGAAGGGCATCGAGGAAAACGCTGGCCGAGCTGGGGCGGCGGGCGATGAAATCGACGTACTGATCGCCGGCTTCAACGAGATGATGGGCGAGATCCGCCAGCGGGACGAGCAATTGCGGAAGCATGGGGAGGAACTCGAGCGGGAGGTGGCGGCGCGCACGGACCGGCTGCGAGTGCTGAACTACGATCTGGCGGCGGCGCACGCCGAGACCGCGTTGTTTCTGGAGTGCATTCCCTCGATTCTGATCGGCTTGGATGCCGAGGGGAAGGTGACCCTGTGGAACCTGACGGCGACGCAGACTTTTGGCCTGCGGGAAATCCAGGTGCGAGGCAAGAACCTGGATGAATGCGGCATTCGCTGGCTGCAGCGCGACATGCAGGCGGAACTGAAGCAATGGCTGTTGAGCCAGTCGGTCCGGCGGTGCGAGGACCTGGCCTATGAGCGGGAGGGGAGCGCGCGCTTCGTGGGCTTTTCCGTGCGGCCGGTGTTTTCGAAGCAGAAGGGGAAGACGCGCTTCATCGTGACCGGGGCGGATGTTACGCAGAAAAAGTGCCTGGAAGAGCAGCTGCGGCAGGCGCACAAGCTGGAGGCGATCGGGCAGCTGGCGGCGGGGATTGCGCACGAGATCAATACGCCCACCCAATATATCGGGGACAACACGACCTTCCTGAAGGAATCCTGGCAATCGATCCTGGAGCTGCTGGATTTCTGCCGGCGGATGCAGGAGGAGGCGGGGAAAACCAGTGCGGTTTCGCGGGAGACGCTGGCGGCGTTTGACCGGCGGTGCGAGGAAGCCGACCTGGAGTTTCTGTCGCGGGAGATACCGCACGCGATCGACGAGTCGCTGAACGGATTGCAGCAGGTGGCGCGGATCGTGCGCGCCATGAAGGAGTTCTCGCACGCCGGCTCGGACGAGAAGCAGATGGTGGACCTGAACCGGGCGATCGAGGCGACGATTACCGTGGCCAAGTCGGAGTGGAAGCACGTGGCGGAGGTGGAATCGATTCTGGATCCGGATCTGCCGCAGGTTTCCGGACTGGCAGGGGAACTGAAGCAAGTGATTTTGAACCTGATTGTGAATGCGGCGCATGCCATTGGCGACGTGGTCGGAGATGGATCGAAGGGCAAGGGCAAGATCACGGTGACGACGCACCGCGCCGGGGACAATGTTGAGATCGCCATCAGCGACACCGGCCCGGGCATTCCCGAGAAGATCCGGTCGCGCGTGTTTGAGTTGTTCTTCACGACCAAGCCGGTGGGGAAGGGCACCGGGCAGGGATTGTCGGTGGCCCACACCATCGTGGTGAAAAGACATCAGGGGCAGATCTGGTTCGAGACCGAGGTGGGGAAGGGGACGACATTTTTCGTGCGGCTGCCGCTGGAAGCGGCGAAAGCGGCGGCGGCGAAGTAGGCCGGGCCGGTTTGAAGGACGGCGCGCAGAACAGCGGCGAAGTTGAGGCGCCGAGGGCAGCGGAAGAATTCCTTACCGCCAAGGACGCTGAGGTTTCGCGAAGGGGCGGGCAGAACGAACGCGAGCCTCCTTTGTGTCCCAGACCGTGCTTGGCTGCGGTGAGGGCCGGCGGAGCTGCGTTCTCTGCCTGCGCGGGTGAGGACCTGCCTTCACGTGGGCTGGACAAGCGGACGCTCATCGCTTTGTAAGAAAAATCGGGGCAGATCAGTTTTTCTTGGTGGCGCCGTTGCCGTTGAAGTAGTGGGCAAGGGCCTGGCCGGTGTAGGACTTCTTCACGCGGGCCACTTGTTCGGGCGTGCCGTGGGCGATGACGCGGCCGCCATCTTCGCCGCCTTCCGGGCCGAGATCGATGATCCAGTCGGCGTTGCGGATCACGTCGAGGTTGTGCTCGATGATGATGATGGTGTTGCCCAGATCGGTAAGGCGGTGCAGGACGTCGAGGAGTTTCTTGACGTCGTCGAAGTGCAGGCCGGTGGTGGGCTCGTCGAGCAGGTAGAGGGTTTTGCCGGTCTGGCGCTTGGAGAGTTCGCGGGCGAGCTTGATGCGCTGGGCTTCGCCGCCCGACAGGGTGACGGCGGATTGGCCCAGATGCACGTAGCCGAGGCCGACATCGACCAGGGTCTGCAGCTTCTGCTTGACCTGCGGAATGTTTTCGAGGACCTGCAGCGCGTCGGAGGCGGAAGTCTCGAGCAGGTCGGCGATCGAGTATCCCTTGTACTTCACGGTGAGCGTCTCGTGGTTGTAGCGGCGGCCGTTGCAGACCTCGCAGACGACGTAGACGTCGGGCAGGAAGTTCATCTCGATGCGGCGCTGGCCTTCGCCCTGGCAGGCTTCGCAGCGTCCGCCGGCGACGTTGAAGGAGAAGCGGCCGGGCTTGTAGCCACGCTCGCGCGATTCGGGGAGCATCGCGTAAAGGTCGCGGATCTGGGCGAAGACGCCGGTATAGGTGGCGGGATTGGAGCGCGGGGTACGGCCGATCGGCGACTGGTCGATGCGAATGACCTTGTCGATGGCATCGGCGCCGTTGATGGCCTTGTGCTGCCCGGGTTCCTCGCGCGAGCGGTAAAGCTGGCGGGCGAGGGCGCGGTAAAGGATGTCGTTGACCAAGGTCGATTTGCCGGAGCCGGAGACGCCGGTGACCACGGTCATGACGCCAAGCGGGAAGGTGACGTCGATGCTCTTGAGATTGTTTTCGCGCGCGCCCAGCACGGTGAGGTTGTTGCCGTTGGTGTGGCGCCGCTCGGGGCGCATCTCGATGCGGGCGCGGCCGGAGATGTAAGCGCCGGTGAGGGAATCGGGCTCCTGCATGATTTCGGCGGGCGTGCCGTAGGCGACGAGATTGCCGCCGTGTCGTCCGGCGCCGGGTCCAAGGTCGATGACGTAGTTGGCGCGGCGGATGGTTTCTTCGTCGTGCTCGACGACCAGCACGGTGTTGCCGAGGTCGCGTAGATTTTCGAGCGCGGCCAGCAGGCGGTCATTGTCGCGGTGGTGCAAGCCGATCGAGGGCTCGTCGAGAACGTAGAGCACGCCGCGCAGTTTCGAACCGATCTGGGTGGCGAGGCGGATGCGCTGGCCTTCCCCGCCGGAGAGCGTGGCGGCTGAGCGATCGAGCGATATGTAGCCGAGGCCGACGGCGTTGAGGAACTGCAGACGCTCGACGATCTCGTGCACGATGCGGGCAGCGATGAGTTGCTCGCGGCCGGTGAGCTTGATCTTCTGGGCGACTTCGAGGGCGCGGGAGACGGGCAGCCCGGTGAAGTCGGCAATGGAGATGCCATTCACTTTCACGGCGAGGCTTTCCGGGCGCAGGCGCTTGCCGTGGCAGGCGGGACACTCGGTGGCGGACATGAAGTCGAGCAGCCACTCGCGGTAGCCGTCGGAGGAGGATTCCTCGAGGCTCTGCTTGAGGTAGCCGAGGATGCCCTTGAAGCCGGTCTTGCCGCCGCGTCCCGCTTCGCCGTAGAGCAACAGGTTCTGAATCTTGTCGGGAAATTTTTCAAACGGCGTGGAGAGTTCGAAACCATAGGCTGCGGCGGTGAGTTGCAGCATGTGCTGCAGGTTCTGCGAGCCGGAGCCGGGGCCGAGCCCGCCATCGAGCAGCGGCTTGGACCAGTCGGTGATCACTTTGGCGGGATCGAAATCGTACTTGCTACCCAGGCCGTGGCACTCGGGGCAGGCGCCGTAGGCGCTGTTGAAGGAGAAAGAGCGCGGCTCGAGTTGCGGGACGTTGATGCCGCAATCGGGACAAGCGAGGCGCGAGGAGTAGAGCGTCTCTTCGCCGCCGACCACCGCCACCTGCACCAGGCCGCCCGCAAGCTTCATGGCGAGGCCGACGGAGGTTTCGAGGCGATGCTCGATGCCGGGCTTGACCAGCAGGCGGTCGATCACGACTTCGATGGTGTGGTTCTTGCGCTTGTCCAGATCGATCTCGTCTTCGAGATTGACCAGTTCGCCATCGACGCGGGCACGCGTGAAGCCGTGCTGCGCGAGCTTCTCCATTTCTTTTTTGAACTCGCCTTTGCGGCCGCGAACGATGGGGGCCATCACCATGACGCGGTCTTCGGGGGTAAGCGACATCACACGCTGCACGATCTGCTCGGCGGACTGGCGGGTGATCGGGCGTCCACACTTGGGGCAGTGGGGAACGCCGATGGAGGCGTAGAGCAGGCGCAGGTAATCGTAGATCTCGGTGATGGTGCCGACGGTCGAGCGCGGGCTGCGGCTGGTGGTTTTCTGCTCGATGGAGATGGAAGGACTGAGGCCGTCGATGGCGTCGACGTCGGGGCGCTCCATCTGGTCGAGGAACTGGCGAGCGTAGGCGGACAGGGTTTCGACGTAGCGGCGCTGGCCCTCGGCGTAGATGGTGTCGAAAGCAAGGGAGGACTTGCCCGAGCCGCTGAGGCCGGTAATCACAGTCAGGGTGTTACGGGGGATGTCGACGTCGATGTTCTTGAGATTGTGTTGGCGCGCACCGCGCACAGAAATTTTGGTAATCGCCATGACGACCGACAGTAATGCCCCTTAATGGCCTTCCGTAATGTGGACGAGTCCCCTGATTTGTTGGAAAGTGAAAGTGCGCAGTTCTACGTAGGTATCTTATCGGTCAACACCGGCCAGCGTCAACGCAGGTAAAGTGGTGAGACGCGTGAAGACGGCCAGGGAGGCGGGAAGTACGGCGTAGAGTGGCGATGACAAAAGCAGTTAGGGTGGGCCGAACTTGAACGCGTTGGTGGCAACTTTCATCCTGATTCTCACCGTAGTGGTTTCCCTTTCCATTGGAGTGATCGTGGCGAGCTGGCTGGTGCAGGCGGTGCTGTTTGCTTTTGGGCATCGGCAGCCGCGTGAGGTGGCACCCGTGCTGGTGCCCAGCGAGACGCACGGGGATTGAGGAAGCTTTCGGCTATCAGCTCTCAGCTGACAGTTTTTCATTAGCCCGTTTCCGGGCAAAATTTCAGGAAATTTGACGCGCCCTGCGCAGCGCCTGCAGGCGTTGAAGTCCGGGCCTGAGGCGGCATGCCTGAAGGCGCCCTGCTACGAACTCCTTTGCAACACAGAGCCAGAAGCTAAGAGGCTAGGAGCTTTCTTCCTATTGTTCGGGGGCGTTGCCGGTCTCGGGCTGGTTGGGAGTGGGGAGACCGTTCGGGTAGACACCCTGCGGCTGGCCATTCTGATTGATTCGTTGGTTGATCTGCTGATTCATCTGCTGCTGGCGCTGGAGTTCCTGCAGCAACTGCTCGGGAGTTTTGGGAGTCTGGGGCTGACCCTGCTGATCGGAGGCGTTGTCGTCGGCGGTCTGGTCGGTGGCGTTATCGTCATTGGCATCGCCGCTGTTCGCGCTCTCGTCGGGCTGCGGTTCCGGTTCCTCAGCCTGGGCTTGCGGGACTGGAGTGGCATTGAACGTCTGGCCGAAGCGATTGGGAACTGGGGTGGGCCGCTGTGCAGAAGGCGGAGTTGCCGAGGCGGTCTCGGGGCCGCTCCGGGCGGTCAACATGAGGCGATCGACATGAGTCGGATCCGATGGAGAGCCGAGTATCACGTAATCGAAGTGCGATCCGTTCAGCAGAGCCGTGAGCACGTCGCGAGCCGGTCCAGGACCCAGATCGGTAACCACGCGGTCCGTGGCGTTGGGCGGGAAGTCGACATCCGCGCCGGTCTGCTTATGTACCGCACGCAGGACATCGGCGAGAGTCGAATTGTGCGCGACGATGGTCAGCTGACCTCCGGCGTAAGTCACCTGCGGAGGAACGGCGGGGACTTGCTCCAGCGGAAGCGGTGTCAGCTTCTGCGGGGTGTAGGCAGGCAACGGAGCTTCAGTCGGCTGGTGCTTCCGGCTGCGATGATGGGTTGCGGGCTTCTGTGGCTCGGCAAGCGCCACGACGGAGAGACAGACGAAAGCCGTCAGCAGTGCAGGGACGAATTTCCTGGGCGTAATCACGGGGCTTCTGCCTGCCGACAGGCGCTTTCAGGGGATATCTTAGCACCAATCCGAGCCGAACCTGGAGTCTTCCGGGCACCCGGAGAATCCCGTAGGGACTGCCCGGGCGGGCGAAGGAGCGGTACAATCGCAGTCGGGGCTTGCCTCAAAGCGCATTCGAATCACGGCCCTTCAAGGACCCGCGAGCTACGATTCCGGCTCGTACGAGTTCCGGCTCTGAGTTAAGAACGCAACTATGCCTTCCTCTTGCGCCAGGAAAGTAGGGCTTCGTGGGATGGTTCTCGCCTTGTTGGCTTTGTGTGCCACGGCAAGCGCGCAGACGTGCCTGACCCACGAAGACCTGGATGCCAATACTCTCAATGCGTTACAGGCGGCGGGGCGGAAATTCTACGACCTGGCCGCGAAAGGCGACAGCAGCGGCATGCAGGCGAATGCCATCGCCAGCGTGGCGTCGGATTTTGGAGGCATCGCCGAGGCGGTGAAGGAGAGCCAGCCGAGCCTGGCCGGGGCAGCGATGACGCTGCGGCCGCCGTTCCTGCTGAAGGCCGAGGGCACCGAGCGCATCGCACGCGCTGAGTTCCTGTGCGGGGTCTTCGGCAAGAGCGGCCAGACGGCGGACAGCGCGGTGTTTACGATTCCCAACCTGCCGCCGGGCGACTATGCCGTGGTGATCGCGGATGCGGCGGGTAAGATTCCCTTCACGGTCTCGTTTGTGTTGCAGAAAGAGGGCAACGACTGGAAGTTGGGCGGGTATTATGCGAAGCCGTCGCAGGTCGTGGGCCATGACGGGCAATGGTTCCTGGAGCGGGCGCGCGAGTTCAAGGCGAAAGGCAAGACGCGCGACGCGTGGCTCTACTACACGCAGGCGCGCGAGCTGTTCGCACCAGTGCCATTCATGAGCACCATGGTCACGGATAAAATCTACGACGAGTCGCAGGGGTTGCAACCCACGGACCTGCCGGCGGCGGGGAATTCCGTGGACCTGGTGGTGAGCGGCAAGACGTACAAGCTGACCGCGATGTATCCGGTGAGCGTGGGGGATGACTTGGACCTGGTGGTGAAATATGCCACGGCCAGCGTGGCCAACACCGCGCAGGTGTACCAGGAGAACGTGGCGGTCATCAAGGCGCTGCTGGCCAAGTTTCCGGAATTGCGCGATGGCTTTCAAGGCATGGTGGCGCGGGCCACAGAACCTTCCGGGAAAGACTACGGAACTTTAATGGCGATGAAGGACGTGCCATAGGCGGCTGCGCCAGGGTGATCGACCCGATTTGCCCTCGCCAGAGGCCGATCATGCTTTTGCAGGACACGGATGCGACGTGCCCAGCCCGGGATCGACTCCCAGCACTCGGAAAAATAAAAAATAATTGACGCTACCGGTGAGACGGCCCGAGATCTTGGACCAAGCGCGGCTCGGCATCGCCGGCTGGCGACGGTTGCGCAAACGCGCTAGACTTGTAAGCACAAGTACAACACCCGTCTGGAACGCCCCGTCCACCGCGGTTACCCGGTTTAACTCTTTCGATCTCGAGATGTTGTCATGGCTACAGCGAGTGCGATGCTAAAGCAGAGAGCCTTCGAGGAATTCAAAGAATTCATCATCATTGCGTTTTACCTTTGGGTAGTGTTTTTCTTGTTCCTCTTGTACAAATCAGTGATTTTGAACGAGAGCATCAGCTACATCGCGCATGGGGTTGCGCTGATTAACGCGCTGGTGTTGGGGAAGTTCATCTTGATTGCGCGAGCATTCCACCTCGGCAACAATGCTGACGACGCGCCCCTGATTTACCCGACCCTGCTGAAGGCCGGCTTGTTTTCGATCATGCTGGCGTGTTGCAAGCTTCTCGAAGAAGCCGCGCTCGGCCTCTATCATGGAAAATCTTTCGCAGAAAGCATTGCTGACATTGGCGGGGGCACGCTTAAGGGAATTCTGACCTTGACCGTGCTCCTGTTTGTCATGCTGATCCCCTTTTTTGCGTGCGGGGAGTTGAAGCGAGTCCTTGGCGAGGGCAAGTTGGGGGAACTGTTTTTCCATCCACGGCACCCCCGGTTTCAATCGCCATCGCAGTTCAGGTGAGAAGGGTTCTGACGTTCCAATCAAGCGAGTCGATTCGCGCTTATTACTTTCCCTGAAGTTCGACTCGGGCTTCTCGAGAAAACTGCTCAGCCGAAGCTTCCCGGTGCGCCAGGCGGGGCATGGCGCCGGCGAGCAGGAGAACGGTGCCGCAAAACATGAGGGTATCGGCCCAGTAATTAAAGCCGTTATCCAGACTGGCGCGGTCTACCACCCCGATCGGCAGGTAGACGACTAACTCCACGAAGAGTACGGTCAAGCCTATCCACGTCGCGGACGCGCGAGTCTTCTTGCCAATCAGCAATGGGATTCCCGCGACCAGGTACGCTACGGCCGCCAGGTAGGTCCAGACGGCATGTCCGTAGATGTATCCGGGAGTGACGCGCTGCAAGGGGATGCCGGCAACGTGATCGGCGTGCCGGAATTGCTCGAAGCTGTAAAACAGCACGGAAATAGCAACGATGTATCGGGCAATAGTGGCCAGCAGGTGCGTGCCAGATTCGCGCCACCGCACGGTGAGGCTGGCGGCCAGCGCCAGGGGGCCGGCGGCGAAGCAGAGTTCCCGCAACATGAGCGCCAGCGCAAGCCGGTCGCCCGGATCTTGTATCCAAGCCGGGGCGTCCATCAGCGCCACGAAAAGGAAAAACGTCAAGGCGAGCAAACTCGCCGCCAGACGCGCCTGAATCTTCGTCACCAGGCTGAGCGCGGCGGCGATAAAGCAAGCGCCGATGAAGTAGGCCCAAAACTGATGCCACGGAATAAACGACGGCACCATCGAGGCGATGGCCTGGTTCAGCGTGAAGTGCTCGCTGCCGAACGACGCGATGGGCGCCGCATAGAAGATTGGGCCGAACAGGATCAGCTTGTCGAGGCCTCGGGCTCTTTGCCAATCGCCGCGAAGAAAAAGGGCGACCAGCCCGACGGCAAAAACCACTGCGAAGACACAGTATGCCCAAATCAGCGAGCTGGGGAATACGAGAAGAGCCAGGACTGCCGATGAATTCGCTGAGCTGTTCACGGCGATTCCTTTCCACGCCCGATTCGATCAGTTACGCAGTTCCTCTCGCTGGATAGCCGACCCTGTTGCTATTCCGCTCTGGCATGTCACCACAACTGAGGCGAGATTGCCAGATTCTCTTTCTGTCCGGCAACGAAACAACAGAATTTTGTTATCCCGATGGTCATGGCGAGGAGTGAATCACAATTCTCAGTCTTGGCGTTGCCCCACAGATTTGTGGAGATCATCATTCCGCCGCGGGCGACTGGTCCAGGACACACTCATGGGGGTCTTTGTCGTCGCGCAGGCCGAGGAAGACTGGGGCGCGGAGTTTCGGGCCGCCCTCGTCGGTGGAGTGGGTCCACTCGGAGAACTCGATGTGGGCGACGAGTTTGGGTTCGACCCAATGGGGGCGGCTGAGGGCTTCGACTTTGTTCACGAAGGGGGAGCGGTCCGTGCGCAACGGTTCGAGGCGGCGCCAGACGGCTTGCAGGGCGCGCTGATCAAAACCGCTACCGGCCTGGCCCACGTGAATCAGGCGGCCTTGCTGGTCGTAGAGGCCGAGCACGATCGAACCGAAATATTGGCGCGAGCCTTCGGGATCGGTATAGCCGCCGATGACGCATTCCAGTTGCTGGCGGAATTTGATCTTGAGCCAGTCACGGCCGCGGCGCTCTTCATAAAGACTGTTCTTGCGCTTGGCCACGATTCCTTCCAGCCCGCGCTCCCCGGCGATGCGGAACAGCCCACGCCCTTCGGCCGAGATGTACTCGGAGATGCGAGCCAGGCTGTCGGCCGGGAAGGTGAGCGAGGCGAGCAGGCGCTTGCGCCGATCCAGCCGGACGCGCCGCAGATCGTATCCGTCCAGATAGAGAATGTCGAAGACATAGTAGAGGATGGGGAGTTCGGGGCGAGGGCCGACGCGGCGGCCGTAGCCGCGGAGGCCGGTGCGCTGCTGCATCAGGCTGAAGGAGGGACGTCCCTGCTCGTCGAGCACAACGATTTCGCCATCGAAGATCGCGGATTTTACCCGCAGGCCGGCGGCGAAGTCGGCTAACTCGGCAAACTGCGGGGTGAGGTCGTTCTGATTGCGAGAGACCAGGCGGGCGCGCTTATTTTCGAGGAACGCGACGGCGCGGTAGCCGTCGAGTTTGATTTCAAACAGCCAGTCGGGACTGTCGAACGGCTCTTCGACGGCGGTGGCCAGCATCGGTTGAATGGCGGTGGGCATGGGCGCGCGCACGGCGCCGGGAAGATTTTTGACTGAGGCGAGATCGATGGGTTCTTCCGAGTCGGAAGGGCCGGCGTTGGGGAGATCCGGAAGAAGGGCCGGTTCGGGCGGCGGGAGGGATGCCGCAGGTTTGGATTTGCGAGCGGGCTTGCCTTCGGGCTTGGCGGCGGCTTCCTGAGGGGCCGACGTCAGGCGCTGCGCTTCAGGCGGCTTTTGGCCGTTTTTTTTTCTTCGCCGGCGTCTGCCTCTGTGGTTTTTGACGAGCGGGTCTTCGACTTCTTTGAGGAAGGCTTTTCTGCGGCGGCGGTTTGCTTGCGCTCCTGAGCGCGCTTCTGATCGAACTTGGCGACTGCCTTGGCGAGCCACGGGGCTTTGAGCCGGCCGCGAGCGGCGGGGCGGCTGCTGGTCCATTCGGCGGAATCGGCGTCGCCGCCAATCTCGGACATGGTGCGCTTGGTGAGAACGGAGGTTTCGAACTGTTCAGCATCGAAGCCGTCGACGGCGAATGGGTCGTGCTTCTTGATGAGCAGCCACTCGTTGCCCTTGGTGCCTGGGCGGCGGGAGCGGATGTGCACGATGGCGAAGTCGCCACTCAGGCGCTGGCCTTTCAGGCGAAATTTCAGATCACCCTTGGCGAGCATCTTGAGAGCGTCCGCGTCGGAGGTGGGCACGTATTTGCCATCCACCTGCACCGGAGAGAGCGGCTCCCAGGTGCCGACGTCCCAGACCATGACGGTGCCGGCGCCGTAGTTTCCTTCCGGGATCGTGCCTTCGAAATCGAAGTAAGAGACGGGATGATCTTCGACCTGCATGGCGAGGCGCTTGTCGGCGGGATCGAGCGAAGGGCCCTTGGGGACGGCCCATGACTTGAGCACGCCGTCGAGTTCGAGGCGGAAATCGAAATGAAGGCGCGTGGCGCGATGCTCCTGCACGACGAAGCGGTGGCCGGGTTTCTTGGGGAGGCTGGGCGGAGGCTCGGGAGTCTGATCGAACTGGCGCTTGCGTTTGTATTCTTCCAGGGCCATGGCTGGCTATTGTAGCGGGGAGGTGGGTGTGGGGCTAGCGGCAGGAAACCCGAGGATTGACCCCGGGAGACCGGAGAAAAGAGAACGCCGGGGGAATGAGTCGCGCCCCGGCGTGGTTCAGGAGGAGGGCCTCAGAAATAGGGCTCTATTGCGAAATTAAGGATTCCAGTGCGGTACGGTTGGGGATGACGACGGTGGCGCCCACCTGCTCGATGAGGCGCTGGCGTTTGAAGCCGGCCATCAGCCGGGTTACGGTTTCGCGCGAGGTGCCGATCATCTGCGCCATTTCTTCGTGGGTCAGGCCGAGTTTCATCTTGCAAGGGCTGGGGGAGTTGGGCTCGATCCAACCGATGAGGAGGCGAGCCAGTTTTTCCGACACCGAGCCGGAGAGCATCAGGTTGCGGATCTCGCGGCAGGTGGAGTTGTAGTCGAAGCTGATCTGCTGGGTGACCCAGAGGGCGAGTTCGCCGTGGGTGCGCATGGCCTGCAGCAGGTCCCCGCGCCGAATGAAGGTGACTTCGCAGAATTCCTGGGTTTCGGCGGTGACTTCGTAGTCGCGGCTCGTGACCGTGGAGGCGACGCCCATGGCTTCGCCGGGCCCGGCGAGGCGAAGGATCAGGGTGCGGCCATCGCGAGCGCAAACCGAGAGCTTCACGCGTCCGCGGCGCACGATGAAGACACCGCGGGCGCCTTCACCCTCGGCGAACAGGATCGCACCCGCAGGATAACTATTCGTGAGCGTCGCGTTTTGCAGCGATTCGGTGAGAGCGGGGGACAGATCGCCGAAGCCTATGGCTTCGGAGGTGCGAGGCGCTTGTTTCGTGGCTGCCAGCATATCGTTCCTCCTGCGGACGCATGGGCTAGGGCAAGCGCTGTACCAAATCGAGCCGGGAGCGGGGCAAGGAAGGAAGTTCAAGGAAATCAACGAGTTTCGCTAGAGCAAGCTCTGCACGGGGGCTGGGTGACGGATCACGCGAGGGGTCGAGGTGGGTTATTTCGCACAGCGGTGTGTGATCTCAATCATGGGTAGGGGTGAGAAGGGTCACTGGAACTCTCGTTACCAATGTGCAGGCGAGCGGTTCAATCCAAGGAGGCTTAAGTCACCTGCCGACGCTTAGGCACTGGGTGGCGAAAGGGCCTTCAGCAGCGCGGCGCGGGTAAAGGGCTTTTCCAGGAGGGTGACGCCTTCTTTCAGGATTTCGCGTTCCGCAATCAATTCACCCGTGTAGCCCGACATGTAGACCACGCGCAGGTGGGGGTGGGTCCCGCTGAGTTTGGCGACGAGTTCGGGGCCGCTCATGCCGCGCATGACGACGTCGGTGAGGATCACGTTGAACTCATCCGAATGCGAGCCAATGTAGTCGAGGGCAGAATTCCCGTCCGGCATGGCAACGACTTTGAAGCCTTGCTCTTCGAGGAGCTGACGGGTCACCGAGCGCATGATCTCGTCGTCTTCAACCAGGAGAACTACGGTACCAGGCTGCTTGGCGCTGACGGGTTCGGGTTCGGCCGAAGTTTCGGCGTTGAGTTTGTCTTCAGCGCAAGGCAGATAGATTTTGAAGGTAGTACCGCGGCCGGGTTCGCTGTAGACCCAGATGTGTCCGTGCATCTGCTTGACCAGCCCGTAGGCGGTGGCGAGGCCGAGGCCGGTGCCTTTGCCGGGCTCCTTGGTGGTGAAGAACGGTTCGAAGATGCGGCTGACGACCGACTCTTCCATGCCGACCCCGGTGTCGCTGACGGCGAGCTGAACGTGCTTGCCCGGCACCATCGGCTCGTGATTGTGGGTGAAAGTTTCGTCCAGATCGATGGTGCGGGTTTCGAGGATGAACTTGCCGCCCTGGGGCATGGCGTCGCGCGAATTGACCGCGAGGTTGACCAGGATCTGATCGAGCTGGCCCGTGTCGACTTCCACCAGGGCGGACTGCGAACGCGGGGAGACGACAATCTCGACATCGTCGCCCATCAGCGGGCGCAAGAGCTTGATGATGTCCGCCAGGTGGCGATTGAGATCGATGATGGTGGGCTGGACGACGGAGGCGCGGCTGAACGCAAGCAGCTGGCGGGTGAGAGCGGCGCCGCGCTCGATGACCTTGCGGATATTGCCCACATATTCCTGCGGGGAGCCGGCGGGCACGTGGCTGCGCAGCAGTTCGGTGCAGGCGCTGATAATGCCCAGGATGTTGTTGAAGTCGTGAGCGATGCCGCCGGCGAGGCGGCCGATGGCTTCCATCTTCTGGGTCTGGCGGAGATGGCCTTCGGCTCTGCGCTGTTCGGTGACATCGCGGGCGATGGCGGAGGCCCCAACGATTTTTCCGTCGACATCGCGCAAGGGTGAGACCGAGATCGACATCTGCAGCTGGCGGCCATCCTTGGCTATCCGGGTGCTTTCGTACTGTTCGATGGATTCGCCCCGCCGAACCATCTCCATGATCCTGGAAATTTCGTCGGGGTAGTCTTTAGGGATGATAAAGCTGACGTTTTGGCCCACGGCCTCGCCGGCACTATAGCCATAGAGGCGCTCGGCGCCGCGATTCCAGCTGGTGATGGTGCCGTCGAGATCCTTGCTGAGGATGGCGTCCTGGGAGGAGTCGATGATGGCCGCGAGCTTGGCGCGGTACTCGCCCAGTTGCTGGGCGCTCTTGGTTTGCAGCTCCGCGTGCGCGCGGCGCAGGTCCTCTTCGATGCGCTTGCGCTCGGTGACGTCGCGGATGGCCGCCAGGACCATCATCTCTTCACCCACCTGCACCGGGCTAAGGCTGATTTCAACGGGAAATTCGGTGCCGTCGCTGCGCTTGCCGTGGAGGTTCAGGCCGCTGCCCATGGCCCGCACTTTGGGGGCATGAACATAATGAGTGCGATCGTTGGTGTGCTGGGGACGATGGCGGTCGGGAACGAGGATTTCGATCTTCTGGCCGATGAGCTGATCGTGGCGATAGCGGAACAGCTCTTCCACCTGGGAGTTGATTTGCAGGATGGTGCCGCTGGCGTCAACGGCAACGGTCGCATCCGGGATAGCATCGAGCAGGCGGTACGACAGCAGAATGCTCGCGAGCGACTCGGCGGAGAGGACGGGCGCTTTGGGTTGAACCCGAACCGGTCGTGCCATGAATCACCTCGCGCTCAGCGAGTCCTTACTGTACTTGGAACTCTGCTTTGGGGTAAAGCGAAGCGAGCCGATTCCGGCAACAAATTCGCGCGGTGACCGCATTTCGGCAGTGCGGGCTCAGGAAGGCGACATAGCGACTACTAGTGCGCACGTTGTTGCCATGAGGCCCCAGCGGCGCTTGCGGTGCTGGGGCCTCGCATAAGGTCAGATTCAAGCTGCCTTTCCGGCCACGATTTTATGAGTGGTGGAGGTGTCCACATGGAAGCCCTCAACCTTCGGATCCTGCCGGATGTAGGGTTTCATGGTCTCCAGGACCTGCTTGTAGTGTTGTTGGGCGTAGCGGTCGGCGTCCTCTTTGGTTTTCCAGAAGCTGAGCGAAATGCTGCGCTCCGGGTCGGAGTCGTGGACCAGGCCAATGATGTCGACGAATCCGGGCTGCTTCTGCAGGATGGGCAAGACTTCGCTGCGCAATCGGGCGGCGAATTCATCTTTCTTCCCGGGATGGATGCGGCATTCAACAACGCGTGTGAACATGTGTGCTGACTCCTTCGTTGGTCGGATGGAGGACCCCGGCCGGAGAGCCCCACTACTCGACGAACCAGCGGCCCGCAGCCGGGACCCGTATCCGCGTGATAGTTTGTGAGGGAAGAAACGACGGTGGAATTATATTCCGGAGGACGAAGATGGGTTCCAATGTTTTTTCCCGGTGCAAACCTGCGGCGCAAAACCGGGTCTAAGGGTCTAACCAGTTTGAAGTAGTCCGAGTGCCGGGGGGGGACGAATGATGACGCGCGCATTGTGGGTGATGGCAATCGCTTTGGGATTGAGCGCAACCGTCCCCACCTTTGGGCAGAACACGTTGCCCACACCGGCGGCGGGAGCAAAGAGGTTCACCGAAAACGATGCGCTGCCGGTGATGGATGGTCTGCGCAAGGCGCTGGAGTCGGAGAGCCGCGGCCATCTGCTGGCGTTGTTCGATGCCAAGCGGATGCCGGGATTCGCGGCATTCCGCGACCAGGTGGCGCAGTTTTTTACCCAGTATCAATCGTTCCGCGTGAACTATCACGTGACCCAGACGGCGCAGGATGGAGAGTTCGGGTCGATTGTGAGTGAGTTCGTGATTGAAGGCCAGTCCACGTCAGCGGGTCTGCCTGGGTTGCGGAGGCGGGTGCAAGTCCACCTGGTGCTGGCATGGAATGGGAGCGCGTGGAAGATCACCGACCTGTCGCCGCGCGAGGTGTTCGAATAGGCAGAGTTCGTGATGCTTTGGTTAAGTCGCGCATGGAAAGGCATGGCCTTCTGGCCGTCCGCAAAAGGAGCGGTTTTGAAAGCCGCAAAGGTCCCAAAGCAAAGCCGTAGAGACGCGGCTTGCCGCGTCTGAGACGGGGCCAAGCCCCGTCTCTACCCTGGTTGAGCTGTGTTCCAGCCATGAAACGCGAATATCCGGAGACGCCGTTTGTTGGGGTGGGCGCGATCATCATTGAGGATGATCGGGTGGCGCTGGTGCGGCGTGGTCAGGCTCCGTTGAAAGGGAAATGGTCGATTCCGGGCGGAGTTCTCGAAGTAGGCGAAACGCTGCGCGCGGCGGCGGAGCGCGAGGTCCGCGAGGAGACCGGACTCGAGGTGGAGATCGGCGAGTTGCTCGGGGTCTTCGATCGCGTAGTGCCGGATGAGGAAGGCCAAATCCGGTATCACTATGTGCTGATCGATTTTCTGTGCCGTCGGGTTTCAGGCAGGCTGCGCGCAGGCGATGATGCGGAAGACGCGGACTGGTTCCAGGCCGCCGAACTCGACGAGTTGGGCCTCGCGCCAGAGACGCGCAAGGTGATCCTCAAGGGATTCGAGCGGGCGCGGAGTGAGGCGGGGTGAAAACAAGATGGCTCGTCAAGAGTGCGGCAGCTCACCCTCACTCACGATTCGACATAACTTGTGCTGGGACATCAACCCAGCGCCTTTAGAACGAGTTTGAATATTTCTTCCATCGGCATGACGGTGGCCAGCAGCGGCAGCATGGGGATCAGACCAGCAAGTGCCAACGCAACTGCGGTCCTGGGCTCGAAAGGAAAAACTCTCATCCGGTCAACCAGTTCGTAGTCGTGGCTATAATTGGCCAGCGACGTATTGTCGCCTGTAGAAAGCAAGGATTCATGGGCGACAGTGACTCTCTTAATCCATTTCTGCTGATAAAGGCGCCCAATCTCACATGCGAGGGTGCTGTACTCATGCAGGGCCTTTCGGCGAGTCCGCAGCAGAATCGGCGCGAACATGAACAGTGGCCCCAGGAAGAGGAGCAGCATCAGAATGATCAACGCGGCAACGGGAATTTGGTAGGTCTGGATGGGCACTTTATCGAACAAAACTTCCCGGCAGGCCACGGCCGAAGCCGTGGCGGCGTAAGCGAAAATGAAGACTGCATACAGACGATGGGTCTCGCCTAAAAAGCCCAGCCCTCCTGCCTGATCCGGATGAGTCGGGATCAGCTGTAAATCGAGCTTCGACGCCTGCCGCAGGAATCTGCACCAGATGAACGTTCTCCACAGCCACCGGTAAGTCAGGAACTGGAAGATCGGAATCGACACGAGCGCATTCCAGTAACCGGCCAACGTAAGCCGGAGACCCGACTCCGAAACCAATGACTGCCAGGTTGAGACCGTGGCCGAGAGGTACCGAATAGATATGAAAGCCCCGCAGTAGGTGATCGCCAGAATGATCACTTCGGCCACGCTAGAATCTCGAAGTCGGATAGCTCCGACGATTGCAGCATCGAAATCCTGATAGCGTTCCTCGGGTACCAGCCCTGAAGTAATGAAATGCCTGGCTGCCGCGACGATCCGTGGGCCGATGACAGCCTCCGCCACGATCAGGAGGGGAACCGATAGCAAGAATCGGATATGTGGCGAAGGGTCGTAGAGGAACGGGATCTTGACTTTCGCGAGCAGCGTTCCCTGCAGAGCCGAAAGGATCACCAGAGGCAGCCAGGCAACCAGCGCAAAAATCACGGCTCTCCTGACGATGAGAGGCCGCTGGAGGTTTATCAGTCCCAGGCGAAGCTGAAGCCGATCCAACGGACCACCCTCGACAACCGACAGTCTTCTTACGTCCAGCACGGTGCTCATGTGACCTCCCTTGCCTTGCGGGTTCATTAGCCCGATGCTGCATTTACTGCAACTGTCAGTTTTGACAGGATTTCGCATGATGGCTGAGATATCGCCGTTTCACCGACCATTCGCTCGTGCCCCGCTCCCCGGGGGATCCGGGCACGCTAGCGGCGCGGGATGCGACAATTGTTCGTCGCCAGAGACTCGATTGAACTCACCGATCCAACTCACCTCCGCTCAGGCCCGCCGAATCTGGCTGCATGCCCAGCGCCTGGACACCGCCGAACCGTTCGGTTCCGGTCCGAAGGCCACGCCGGCCGCGGTGGCGCATCTCGGCTACCTGCAGATTGACACCATCTACGTCATCGAGCGCAGCCATCACCACATCCTGTATACGCGCATCCCGACGTACCGTCGCGAGCATCTGCACCAGGCACAGAGCATCGACAAGACGGTGTTCGAGTATTGGACACACGCCCTCTCGTACGTGCCTACCGAGAACCTGCGATTTTTTGTGCGCGAGATGCGCGGGGAGTGGGAGCGGCGCGTCTACTGGCTGGGCAAGGTTTCAAGCGCGGACCTGCGCAGGGTGCTGGCCCGCATCCGCCGAGATGGCGCGCTCACCATCCGCGACATCGACGACGAGCCGGTAGAAAAAGATTATGCGTGGGCCAGCCGCAAGCCTTCCAAGCGCGTTCTGGAAGTGGCTTTCTACAAAGGCTTGGTGACGATCAGCCAGCGGGTGGGAATGGTGAAGACGTATGAGCTCATGACTCGCCATTTCGGGTGGGACCGTTTGCCGAACGCCGCGACTGAAAAGGAAACGTTGAACTACTTGCTGGATCGTGCCCTGCAAGCGCAGGGGATCGTGAGCGTGGAATCGATCTGTCATCTGAACGCTCCACGCAAGCCAGCCATGACGCGCCTGCTGGAGTCGCGAGTCCGCCGGAAGGAACTGATCCCGGTGCAACTGGAAGGCGCGGGCCACGCACTGCACTGGGCCCGCCCGGAGACCCTCGATGCCATTCCCGATCCAGCGCAGGAACAAGTTCACATCCTGTCCCCGTTCGACCCGCTGATCATCCAGCGCAAACGACTCCGGTTGTTCTTCGATTACGAGTATCGCTTCGAAGCTTACGTTCCCAGGCACAAGCGCGTATTTGGGTATTTCGTTTGTCCGGTTCTGATCGGGGATCGGGTGGTTGCTGCGCTTGACCTCAAGACCGACCGATCGCGGCAAGAACTCCGGGTGCAGCGTTGGAACTGGATCGGTCGCGGGGCGTCCAGAATGCATAAACAGCAGGTGGAGGCGGCGTTGCACAAGTTCGAGCAATTTCAGCTGGGCCGGGGCGCGATCGAGCGCTAGGGCGGTTTAGCGTTTTCTGTATTCCATTTTGTAGGTGCAGGCGCCCTCGCACCGGGGTCCCCAACACGCGTTGTTTGCGTGTTGGGGTGGTCGTCTGCGCAGCCGGACGCCAGCCCGGCAGGGGTATGAGGTCGTGGACCGCTGCGTGCATTACCGGAAGACGCTGTGAGAGGAACCGCAACAGGAAGAATGGAATTGGCTAACCCCCAAGCTCGCGCTCCGTCAGTCACTGTAAGTGGAGTTTACGGGTCTAAGCGTGACAGGAAGTCAATCACCAGCGAGCACCTGTCTGTTGATTCTGGGCGGCATAGTGTTCGGCGTGCTGGGCGTACTGCATGCTCTTTACACGCTGATGGACCTGGGGAACCCGCAGCGACTTGTGCCGGCGGACCCTTCGGTTCGAGATGCCATGGCGAATTCGGCTCTCAGGTTGTCGGGCGGAGCCACCGATATGTGGCGGGTCTGGGTTGGTCTCAATCTCACTCATAGTCTTGGTCTGTTGCTACTGGCCGCAGTGGCGGTATGGGCCGGCGCACGAATTGGTGGAGTCTCGGCCAGCATTTTTCTGGGACTGACCGCAGTCGGTTGTATCTACCTCATCATTGGCTTGCTCTACTTTTTTCGCTCTCCTGCGATTGGCCTTGCCATTGGAACGGGTTGCTTCGCAGCCGCATGGATCTTGTCAGGCAGATGATCTTCCCCAAATGTCGAAGTCTAGCTCTGGGTATTCGCCGTCCAAACTCGACCTCTGCTAGCGCTGAGCTCGCTGGTCGTAGGTGTCGACCTTTGCGGCCTCAGGCCGCAGCCCGACGCGTTGTAGCAAATCCCGGAAGCGCAGATCCGAGCGAAAGCGATCGAACAAAGGATCTACAGCAAGATAGGACATCCATACGGCACGACCGTCGTAGGCCTTCTGCAGCCATCGCAAACTTTGCTCCCGGTCGTCCAGAGCAGCGTAGACCTGGGCGATTCCGTAGGGCGATACGTAGCGCTCGCTGGACATTTTCTGGAGTTGGGCGACCAGGCGGCGCGCCTCCGGTTGGCGCCCCGACGCCGCGTCGGCGACTGCGACCTGCGCCAGGTAGAGTGGGCTATCTCCCGAGAGCCTGGCGGCGGTTTGGAGTTCGGCCAGCGCATCCTGGGGTTGGCGAGCCAGCAGATTCTCGCCGAGGACCAGATGTGCGGCGGCGAAATTCGGGTCCAGGTCCACGGTATTACGGCTCTGTTCGATCGCTCGGTCATAGTCACGCGCAAGGTAGTAGCGCAGTCCTAGCCAAGAGCCGATCATCAGATTCAGCGGATCGAGTTCAAGGGCCTGCCTGGCCTCAAGGAGGGCCTCGTCGTGGCGGCCTTTGACCGAGAGATAGTCTCCATACCAGTGGTGCGCATTAGCATACTGAGGGCCTAGTTCGAGAGCGCGCCGGAATTCGCTTTCGGCTCGCGGCCAATCCCAGCGATGGTGCAGGACGAGGCCGAGCGAGGCGTGCGCCTCCGACGATTGGGGATCCAGTTCAATGGCCTTGAGGGCGGCTGCATAGGCATTGGGCAGGGCCTCAGCGGGAGACACGAAGCCGTGCCAGGCGAGTCCGCTGTTGCAGTCCGCCAATCCAGAGTAGGCGGCACCGTAGCTTGGATCTTTACTAATTGCTTGTTGAAAGTAGAGGCAGGCCTTTTGGAGACCGTCGGCAGTCCGCTTGTTCCAGCAATAGCGGCCCTTGAGGTAAGCGTCGTAGGCTTCCGGGTCCAGGGGATGCGGATTCGATGGCCGGGCTAGCTGATCGGACGCGAGAGTAACGTTGACCTGCCGAGCGATGGTTCGTGCGACTGAATCCTGCAGGGCGAGGATGTCATTGATTTCACGATCGTAACTTTCGGTCCAAAGGTCGGTTTGGTGTGGCACCTCAATTAACTGCACCGTGATGCGTACGTGATTGGCGGCGCGACGAACACTGCCCTGGACAAGATAGTCCGCGTGCAGGTCGGCTCCAATACGACTTGCCGACTGGCTACTCCCTTTGTACTTTGCGACAGAATTTCGAGCAATGACTGTAAGTCGTTGGGGATTCAGCTTACCAATCTGGGCGATCATCTCTTCGGTCAATCCGTCGCTGAAGAAGTCCTGTTCGGGATCACGACTCAGGTTGTCGAAGGGCAGAACCGCCAGGATGACTTTCTCGGAAGAAGTTTTGGCGCGCGGCGCCGGCCGATGCCACGACCAATATGCCAGCGACGCCAGCACAACCGCGGCCGCCAAGGCGAACGCGGGGGTTTTGCGGAAGGATCGGGAACGCTGAGGCGATGCCGGCTCCGAAGCTTCCTGTGGTTCGACGGTGACCGGGGCGATGAAGCGATAGCCGCGCTTGGCAACGGTCTCCACAAAGCGGGGATTATCCGCCGAGTCTTCCAGGGCGATCCGAACCTTCTTAATCGCATTGTTCAGGCCCTGATCGAAGGTGACATAGACATCGGATGGCCAGATATTCTCGCGTAACTGCTCGCGCGTGACGACTTGCCCAGCACGGTCGATTAGCAGTGAGAGCACGCGGAACGGTTGGTCCTGCAACTTGACTTTCAGGCCAGCCTTGCGCAATTCGCGCGCCTTCAGGTCGAGCTGAAACGTGCCGAAGCGAACGATTTCAATCATCGGGCTCGGTGCTTCCATAGGCGCCCCAGCGAGGGGGTAGGTTACCGCAAAAAATTCGGGCCTCCAAGCGCCTGCGCCGACGGGTTAGCTCATCTAACCAGGCAGTCAGGAATCAGTAAGTTAGCCGGTTATGAGCGGAATATTCCGCGATGATTTGATGCCACGGCGGGTTTGGACCATGGTGACTCACTTTCGGGCGCAGCCCGATACAGGAGGGAACCACCATGAAGCGGATCATGCAATGGATACTGGCAGGCAGTGTATTTGCCGTCTTTTTTGCGACGAATGCCAAGGCAAGCGATCCCATCGCGGATTGGAATCAATTCAGCGAAACTGCGGTGAAGACTGCGGGCCACGCCCCGCCGGTCGCAGCTCTGGACTTTGCCATCGTTCACCTCGCCATCTACGATGCGGTGGAGTCGATCGATCGCCGTTACCGACCCTACAGCCAAGCGGTGCCGGGGGCGATGGGCTCGCTGAGCGCGGCGACCGCCAAGGCCGCTCACGACGCGCTGGTCGGGCTCTTTCCCGCACAGAGTACCGCGCTCGATGCCGAGTATTCCGTCTTCCTGACCGCGAACGGCATTGACCCGAATGATCCAGGGGTGGCGGTGGGCGCACAGGCGGCGGCGAATATTCTGGCGCTCCGGGCCAATGACGGGCGCTTCCCGCCGAACCCGCCGCCGTTCCTGGGCAACACCGCGATCGGGCAGTGGAGGCCCACACCCTCCCTGTTGCCGGGGCCTCCACCGTCATTCGCGCCAGGGCTGACTCCGTGGGTGGCCACTGTCACGCCGTTTACCATGAACGGGAACTCCCAGTTCCGCGTCGATCCGCCCCCGGATCTATCCAGCGACACATGGGCGGAGGACTACAACGAAATCAAAGCGCTGGGGTCGCTGACCAGCACCGTGCGGACGGCGGCGCAGACTGACATTGGCTACTTCTGGGCCGATAGCGGCCCGGTGCTGTGGCAGAACGCCCTGCGGTATATCTCGCGCAACTATTTGAATGACATTGGCGATGCCGCGCGCATGTATGCGCTGGCCGAGACGGCTCTTGCCGATACCCAGATTGCCTGCTGGGACAGCAAATATTTTTACAACTTCTGGCGGCCCATCACCGCCATTCGCCTTGGGGATCAGGATGGCAATCCGGAGACGGAAGTGGACCCGAACTGGCAGCCGCTGATCAACACTCCCAATTTTCCCGAATATCCTTCGGGCCACGCATCTACCAGTGGCGCGATTACGCACGTGTTAGCGCTCTACTTTGGGAGCGATGCACTGAATTTCCAAATGACCACCACGAATCCGAGCGCGGTGCAGAAGACTCGCATGTTCACGCGCTTCTCGCAGGCAGAGGAAGAGGTTGTCAACGCGCGCGTTTATGTCGGCATCCACTACCGGAACTCGGACCGGGTTGCGCGAGCGCAGGGGTTGCGGGTGGCGAACTGGATCTTTAAGCGCTACTTTCTACCCGTCTGCGACGATCGCTCAAACGGACAACAAATGCGGAGCGGATGCGACTGACCTCGATGAGGACGAAGCCGGATACGTTGCGTTCTGCGCGCGGGCGCTAAAAATAGAACGGGCCGCATCGCGAACGATGCGGCCCGCCGGTGGTACTGTTGGGATTGACCAAGAGGTGGTCACTCTACGTGGCCTCTTCGGCAACTCCGGGTCCCGGCGCGACCTGACGCCGGGCGGATCAACAATCCTAACTCACCGGTAGTGTGCGGGCTGTAGCCCCGGCGCGAATCTTGCGATCGGCAACGGAGCCCCGCTTAGAGCGACCGGCTCTAAGTCGCAGCCACCTCACCTGGTCTTTTGGTACTACTACCATCTGAACTTTTCATCAGACCACCTCCTTTCCGGTGTACCCGCACATTAGTACGGAAGCGGCGACCACGTCAACTGCCCGAGGTTGATCGAACGAGTACCGAGTGCTCAGCGCTCAGTGCTCAGTACCGGTACCTGGTACCCAGTGAAAGGCAGGTTGCCGGACGGGCGTGGGTGCCGCGGGAGACTATCGTTTTATCGGCATACCCGCCTGGCTTCCAACTTAAACCTCTGGTTCTCAGGGCTGGAAACTCCCATTGGACATGGCCTGACGCCATCTGGCCCCTGCACTGTTGAGCCGCTACCCTGAAATCTCCCCCTGGCTACGGTTTCTGCCTGACGGTTTCTTCGCCCTTCCAGCGGTAGGCATGAGGTTGCGCAAGACCTAGGTGGGCCAGGACCCGATTGGCGAACTCGCGCGCCATTTCATCTAAAGAGGTAGGCCGGTTGTAAAAGGTGGGAATGAGAGGGAAGACGGTGGCGCCGGCGTCGGCTGCCCGGTACATGTTGCGGATGTGGATCTTGTTGAGCGGGGTTTCTCGCACGCAGAGCACCAGGGGGCGGCGCTCCTTGAGGGTCACATCGGCGGCGCGCTCGATCAGGTGCGAGGCGATGCCATTCGCGATGCGAGCTAGGGTGCCCACGCTGCAAGGGATCACCACCATGGCGTCCGAGGGATACGAGCCGCTGGCGACGTTGGCGCCGATATCGGCATTGTTCTGCGACTTGATTTTGCCGGAAGGCCGGCCGAGCAACTGGGGGACGAGTTCGTTGCGGCCCTGCACTGACAGTTCTTCGGCGAGCACGCGCAAGGCGCTGTCGGAGGCGATGAAGTTCACGGCCGCGATGCGCGGGTCGTCTTCGACCGCGAGCAGGAAGTGCTTGAGGAAAAGAGAACCGCTGGCGCCGGTGGTGGCGATGGTGAGGTTCATGGGCGAGTGAGCGGGCAAAACGGTTCCTCCGGAGGTGCGGTGCGCCGCGCCCCGAGAGTCTGAGGATAGGGAGAGGCGGGAGCGCAGTCAAGAAACGGGCAGGCGGGCCGGCGCACAACGGATTGTATGGCAAGCATCGGATATCTACGGGCACGGCGCAGCGCTGGACAGCGACAGGCGCTGGCCGGGGTGGAGCGGGAGATCCGGGCAAACGACCGTAACGGGCGCCGCAAGTACCTGCGCGATTTCGCCGAGGCGTTCCGCTCCTATGAGCGCGTGCTCGAGTCCAACGAAGTGCAGGACGCGGTGCTGGGAGCCGATATCGTCCTGATCGGGGATTACCACGCGCTGCCGGCGTGCCAGCGGCAGGCGGCCGAGTTGCTGGAACGGCGGGCGTTGCGGGGGGATCGTCCGGTGGTGCTGGGCGTGGAGACGATTTTCGCGCGCGACCAGCATGTGCTGGAAGAGTGGTGGCGGCGGGAGATCGAGCCGGAAGAACTGCGCGAGCGCATGCGCTTCGACCACGAGTGGGGATACGACTGGGCTCCTTTCTACGAATTGCTGGTGGTCGCGCGCGAACACGGCGAAGCCATCTATGGGCTGGATTGCGCGCCAAGGGAAGATTTGCGAAAGATCGGGGCGCGGGACCGGCACGCCGCCGAGAAGATCGCGGATATTCGGCGGCGGCATCCGGAGGCGGTGCTGATGGTGCTGTTCGGCGAATCCCACCTGGCGCCGGGGCATTTGCCGCACGTGCTGCAGGAGTCACTGCCCGGACAGCGGGTCCTGACGGTTTTGCAGAATGTGGATGAGCTGTATTGGCGGGTGGCGGGCGAGCGGCAGGAGCGGGTGGCGGCTGTGCAGGTGAGTCCCGAAGTCTTGTGCGTGTTCAACGCCAGTCCGCTGGAAAAATATGAAAACTACCGCCTGTGCCTGGAGCGCTGGCGGCAGGAAGACGCGACCGATCCGGATTTGAGCCCGACGATCAACAACCTGATCGACGGCCTGGTGGCGTTTCTGGGGATTAACCGCTACGCGGCGCACAACCGGACGCAGCCCCGGTTCCTGGTCGATCTGCTGCCCGAAGTCCACAGCCATGCCACGGACGGGACGGTGCGACGGCTTTTGGCCCGTTGCGGCTTGCAGGAAGAGGAGCGCCAGAACCTGCTGCGGCAGATCGAGCAGCAGGGCTGCGCCTACCTGCCGCAAATCAATACCGTGTACGTGGCGCAGTTTCAGATGGAAGCGGCTGCGGAGGCGGCGGCGCGGTTTCTGCATCATGCCTGCCGCGGGCTGCCGGAGTGGAAACAGCAGGTAGAACTCGATCCGGCGGACCGGTTCTATCGTAAGGCGATGGAAGCGGCGCTGGCGTATTTCGGGTCGCGGGTGCTGCACCCGGAGCGGGCGGCCTGGCACGAGGGCGATGTGCGCGAGTTGTCGGATCACACGCGGGAAGAGCTGGAACGGGAAACCGGGATGACCTGGAAGGATGCATTACGGACCCTGGAATTCGTCTTGCTGCACCGCGAGCGCGAGACCAAGGCGCGGAGCGCACAACAGCTTCCCGAGGGCTTGGACAGCGATCTGTTTGGCGAGGGCCAGGCGAGCGACTATGCCGCGCAGCAACTGGGAACGCTGCTGGGCTGCGATCTGTATGAAGCGTATCTGGAGGGGCGGCTTGCGCCGGCGAGCATTCGCGGATTTTTTCTGGCGCACTTGGAAGGGCCGACCAGGGGACAGCAGGCCTATTTGGATCTGGCGCGCAAGGTTCGAGGCAGAGCGCGACCCTGTGCCGCAATCAGCGTCGAAAAGACGGACGCGAAGCTCGGGCACCGCAACGATGGCGAAGCGTAAGGGATTCCGTTCACCGCGAGCCTACTGAACCGTGACCGTGACGCCGCTGGCGACGGCGACCGAACCAGCAATAAAGACGCCGGAAATTTCGGTGATTCCGGCGCCGACGCCGGTGACCAATCCTGAACTATTCACGGTGGCTACCGCGGTTGAACCGCTGGTCCATCTGCACGAAGTCGTGACATCCCGCGTGCTTCCGTCGGCAAACGTGGCCTCAGCCTTGAGTTGAAGCTCCCCCCCTACAGCGATGGTCGCCGAACTGGCGGCGGCAGTGACCAGAAGGGTCTTGGGCGGGTTACTGCCCCCGCAACCTGCCAGTATCGAAAACAGCAGAGTTGCAGCCAGCAGGGAACTCCACCGAAGCAGAAGAGAACCTCTCATTGGAGCGTCACGATCCAGGCGGCGGGTTTTCATGCAATGCGAGAGAATGGCAGCGAATCCAGTGTATGCAGCGGGGGAGAACGCGTCCAGTGCGCCGCATCTCGGTGCGGTTAAAACGGCGTGCAGTCGTCTCTGCGGCCTGGTAAATCTGGGGAACCGGGCAAGCCATGTGTTGCACGCCGGCGCCGGTCCCATCGTCGAGTGCTACTCTAAGCACGCGTCTCCAATCGGACTGGCTATCACGTGAATTCGAATTCTATTCGCAAGCTGTTTGCGGCAGTGAAAGGCGGGCAACTGTCGCCGGATGAGGCGGTGGAGCGGCTGCGGCATTTGCCCTTCGAGGATCTGGGGTTTGCGAAGGTGGATCATCACCGGACCTTGCGGGCGGGCATGCCGGAGGTGATTTTTGGCGAAGGGAAGACGCCGGCGCAGACCGCGGGCATCTTTGCGCGGCTCGCGCGCCACGGGACGAATGTGCTGGCGACCCGGGCCAGCCGCCAGCAGTATGCGGCGGTGAAGAAAAAAGTGCGCAAGGTAGAGTATCGCGAACTGGCGCGGTGCATTGTTCTGCAGCAAGACGGGACTCGGTATGGCAAGGGTGCGATCGCGGTGGTCTCCGCGGGTACCAGCGATATTCCGGTGGCCGAAGAGGCGGTGGTTACCGCCGAACTGATGGGCAACGAGGTGCAGCACCTGTATGACGTGGGCGTGGCGGGTATTCATCGACTGCTGGCGAACCGCGAGGTGCTGGCGAAGGCGCGGGTGGTGATTGTATGCGCGGGAATGGAGGGAGCGCTGCCCAGCGTGGTGGGCGGACTGATTGGCGTGCCGGTGATCGCGGTGCCCACCAGCGTGGGCTACGGGGCGTCGTTCAAGGGGATCACGGCGCTGCTGGGGATGATGAACTCGTGCGCCTCGAATGTGAGCGTGGTGAATATCGATAACGGTTTCGGGGCCGGCTATGTGGCGTCGCTGATCAACCGGCTCCCCTGAGAAAGTTCCGACCCGGCCCGTGAAGGGCCAGGCGCCTTCGCCGGCCCAGCCTGGCGCCGGTTCAAGAGCGTCCCCTGCACCCTTTGCGTCCTTGGCGCCCCCTTTGCGCTCTTTGCGGTTCAAGTTTTTTCAGATCTCGCCTAGATCCATGTGCCCAGTACGCACAAAAAAGAGGCACGGCTTGCGCCGTGCCTGAGGAAGGAGGAGTTATGCTTACATGCCTGCGTTGGAACTCCGTTCCACCACAAGGTTGTTCTGCACGCTGAAGGCGCCGGAGAGCTGATTCGCGCGGATACCGGCGACCTGCTTCTCCATGTCGTTGTTGACGGTGCCGTACAGCGTGATGTGGCCGTTCTCGACGATGATGCGGATCGGGCGGGCCGGGTCGATCGCATACCGGCTCAACACCGAGTCCCGGTAGATCGCACGCGCCGCGCGAACCCGCAGGTTGTCATCGAAGATCGAAGTCGGCAGCACATTGATCTTGTCGACCACGTCCTTCACGCCCGGCATGCGCTGCGCGATGGCCAGCGCAGTGTCGCGGCCCACATCGTTGTACGTGTCACCCCTGAGGGTCGCGACGCCGTCGTTCACCGACACGGTCACGAAGTTGAATGCGTTGTCATAGTAGCCGGTGCGGTCGTAGTAGATCTTGCGGGAGAGCTGTTCCTGCAGTTGATTGTCGGCCACGCTCGGCCCGGCGACGGCAATCAGGTTGCGGACGCCGGTCGCGTTCTTCACTTTGCGCACCGCCTTGGCGGCGTCGAGCTTGTCCTGATACAGATCGACGGTGCCGGTCAAGGTGATGACGCCGTCCTCGGCCGACGCCTTCACGCTCTGAAACTTGGATTTTTCCGCCAGCTTCTGGCTGGCGGTGGTAGTGATGCCCTGGTCAAAGCGGGTGGCATCCTGGGCCACGGCGCCGGCGGTGAATACGCCGGCCAGCAACAGGGCAGCAGCGATTTTCAAAAAGCCTTTCATGGGTACTTCCTGCCTCCTTCTAAAATTAACTAACTATTCAGTTAATTATTCGATGCCCGGCCGCCGGTTTAGGATGCAGGGGTCTCGAAATTTACATAACTGCTTGTAAATCAACGTTATGCAATCGTTTGACGGGTGAGCGGGGAGCGGCGAATAATGGGCCCGTGCCCGACCAAACCGATGCGGCGCGCCCTTCCGCGCAGGCTCCCAGTCTCGAGGAGCAGGCCTTTATTACCGTGCAGCGCAGTGCCGACCGGCTGATGGGACGCTTTGCCCGGTGGCTGAAGCCGCATGCGCTGTCGCCGACCCAGTACAATGCGCTGCGGATTTTGCGTGGCGCGGGCAATCGGGGCATGCCTTGCCAGGAGATTGGCGAACGCATGATTGCCCGCGATTCCGATATCACGCGGCTGGTGGATCGGCTGGAAAAGCGCGGGCTGGTGGCGCGCTGCCAGGATGGCAAAGACCGGCGCGTGGTGCGGGCAAAGATTACCGCCACCGGTCTGGAGTTGCTGGGCATGTTGGACGGGCCGGTGCAGGAGTTCATTCAGACGCTGCTCGGCCATCTGGGGCAGGAGCGGCTTCGGCAGTTGATCGATCTGGGGGAGACGGCGGCGCGCGAAGGGTCGTCGTCGGAGAGTTGCCCGTAGAGGATGAAGGACCCAGGACGATGAAAATCGGGTGAGGATGCGAGGCGACCACGGAGGGAAGTGAGGTTGAACGCTTGTCGGATGGGCGTGGTTGCCGCTCTTCTTGCCGCACAACTGGCGGCTCAAAGCAGCGCTCCGCAGGAGCCGGTTTCGCTGCACTCGAACTCCGCCCAGTTGTCTGAAAATGCGGCGCCCCGTACGCGCGCAGATTATGTTGGGGATGACGTCTGTTCCTCGTGTCATCAAGAAAAGGCAGAGACATTTCACCGCACGGCGCACTATCTGACGTCGCGGCCTCCCAGCCAGGACTCCATCCTCGGAAGTTTTTCCTCCGACGCGAATGTGCTCAAAACATCGAACCCAAACCTATTTTTCCGGATGGATGCGAAGGGTCCCGACTTCTTTCAAACTGCGGTGCAAGGAAGGGCGCCCTACACAGAATCGCGCACAGAAAAATTCGGATTGGTGGTCGGCTCGGGAGGGAAGGGACAGACTTACCTGTTCTGGGAGGGGGAAGAGCTGTTTCAGTTGCCGGTATCGTATTGGAACAAGATCGGCTGGGTGAACAGCCCGGGCTATCGGGATGGGGTGGCAAATTTCGATCGTCCGATCATTCCACGCTGCCTGGAATGCCATGCCACGTATTTCGAGGCGCTGCCACCGCCTCCCAACCGCTACAGCAAAACGAACTTTACGCTGGGCATCGCTTGCGAGAAGTGTCACGGTCCGGGGCGGGCCCACGTCGAGCATTACAAATCCAAGACGGCCACGGGGGAGCCTGCGATTTTGAACCCGGCGAAATTTTCGCGGGAGCGTCAGATCGACCTTTGCGCCTGGTGTCATGCGGGACATGGCAGGCCTCGCCAGCCTTGGTTCTCCTATGTACCCGGTGAGCCTCTGGACAAGTACATCGAGTTGCCGCCGCCGGATTCCGCCGCGCCCATCGACGTGCACGGCAGCCAAGTCGAATTGCTGAAGAGGAGCCGCTGTTTCGAATCGTCGAACATGACGTGCATGACCTGCCATGACGTGCACACGCCACAGCACGATTTAGCGGCGTTTTCGCAACATTGCCTGGGTTGTCACAAGGTGCAGAGCTGCGGAGTGTTTGTTCACCAAGGTCAGAAGATCGCGAACAACTGTATTGATTGTCACATGCCCAGGCAGGAGACGAGCCTCATTGTCTTCGACGTGAACGGGAAGAAGGCCAGTCCCGCAGTGCGGAATCACTGGATCAAAATTTATTCTGATCGGCGGGATCCATCCGAGTTGCGCTAAAAGTTGGCTGAATCCCCTTCAGCGCGCATCGCTCCAAAAAACTAGCGTTTTTTCGATTTGCTGCCAGCCCTCGCCGTCGGCGCGCCGTTGGATTTCTTGCTCGACTTGAAGACGCGGGCGAAGATCTTGTCGATATTGCGGAGTTGGCGCTGCAGGTTGAAGGCGTGCTCCAGCTGCTTGCGCGGAACACGATCGGTGATGCTCTTGTCGGTCAGAATCATTTCGCGGAAGTCGAGGCCTTCTTTCCAGGCGCGCATCGCATGACCCTGCACGATGCGGTAGGCATCCTCGCGGGAAACGCCGTGTTCGACCAGGTCAAGCAGAAGTTGTCCGCTGAAGACGAGGCCGCGCGTGCTGTCGAGGTTCGCCTGCATGCGCTCGGGGTAAACAAACATGGTGTCGAGCAGGTGGGTGGTTTTCTGCAGCAGGTAATCGACGAGGGTGGTCGAGTCGGGAAGGATGATGCGCTCGACGGAGGAATGGGAGATGTCGCGTTCGTGCCAGAGCGGGACGTTCTCGTAGGCGGCCTGGGCATTGGCGCGGACCACGCGGGCAAGCCCGCTGATCTGCTCGCAGGTCACCGGGTTGCGCTTGTGCGGCATGGCGGAGGAGCCCTTCTGCTTTTCGCTGAAGTATTCCTCGGCCTCGCGAACTTCGGTGCGCTGCAGGTGGCGGATCTCGGTGGCGATCTTGTCGAGGGTGGAGGCGATCACCGCAAGAACCGACAGGTAGTAGGCGTGGCGGTCGCGCTGGATGACCTGGGAGGAGACATCGGCGGCGCGCAGGCCGAGGCGGGCGCAGATTTTCTCTTCGAGTTCGGGCGTGAGGTGGGCGAAGGTGCCGACCGCGCCCGAGAACTTGCCGACGCGCATGCCATCGGCGGCGTCGCGAAAGCGCGCGATGTTGCGCTGGGTCTCGGAATACCAGTTGGCGATCTTGAAGCCGAAGGTGATGGGCTCGGCATGGATGCCGTGGGTGCGCCCGATCTGGGGCGTGTCCTTGAACTCCCAGGCGCGGCGATGCAGCACCTCTGCGAGCCGTTCGAGGTCGGCGGCGATGATGTCGGAGGCCTGCTTGATCAGCAGAGCCTGGGAGGTATCGACTACATCGTTGGAAGTAAGGCCGTAGTGAAACCAGCGGGCGTGCGGGCCGACGATCTCGGCGACGGCGGTAGTGAAGGCGATGACGTCATGGCGGACCTCGGCCTCGATCTCCTGGATGCGCTCCAGCCGGAAGTCGGCGCGCTCGCGGATGGCGCGGGCCGAGTCTTTGGGCACGAGCCCGGCCTCGGCCAGGGTTTCGGTGGCGGCGACTTCTACCGCGAGCCAGGTGCGAAAGCGGTTCTCCTCGCTCCAGATGCGCGCCATCTCGGGCCGTGTATAGCGTGGAATCACGTTGGGTCGGTCTCCGATCTCTCTGAAAATGAAGGTGAAAAGAGCACCCGACATTCTAAATGAGCGCTGCCGGATGCGCTACGGCCGGCGGTTCGCGCGCCGCCGAACATCGCCGGGGGTGCCTGCCGCGGCACCGGGGGGAGTGCGTCGGCAAGGCGGGATACATCGTGCTACGATGTAACAGGGCGTTCGGTCTGGTTACGATATAATCCGCGGCATGAAGAAGCTCACCCTGTCGGACTATGAGTCGTTGGCGGACTTGCGTTATGAGATCCGCCGCTTCCTCTCTTTCAGCGAACAGGCAGTTCGTGCCGTGGGATTGGAACCGAGACAGCACCAACTTTTGCTGGCTCTCAAGGGTTTACCTCGGGGAGTGCGACCGCGGATTGGGGAACTGGCGGAGCGGTTGCAGATCCAGCACCACAGTGCCGTGGAACTGGCGAACCGCCTGGCGCGGACGGGATACGTCCGGCGGCACCGGGCTGGTGACGACCGGCGCGAGGTGATGCTGGAATTGACGGCGCGCGGCGAGAAGGTGCTGTTGGAGCTATCGCTGTACCATCGCGAAGAGTTGCGCGACGCGGGCCCAAAGTTGGTAAGCGCCTTGCAGCAAGTGATGCGGGGAACGCACAGTTCGAACGGCGCGGGGCGGAAGCCGGCCGCAGCCAGGAGGAGACGAGCTACTTAGATATATGTCACAGGAGAATCACGACGATCGTCGCGGGCCCGGGGCTGCGTCCCCGGGCTCGACCATTGCCGCCAATAATGGCTTTTCTCACGCCGGGTCCGTGATGTCGGGGCCGCCGGCGGAGTTCCGGCTCTTTCTGATTTCGATTTTGTCCGCCGCCATCGGCCTGGCTGCCGGCCTGGTGGCGTTCATTCTCTACCGCCTGATCGGGTTGTTCACCAACCTGTTTTTCTACCATCGCTGGGACTTCGCGTTCACCAGTGCGCGCATGAATCACCTTGGGTTGTGGGTGATCGTAACCCCGGTGATCGGCGGAATCATTGTCGGCTTCATGGCCAAGTACGGTACCGACAAGATCAAGGGGCACGGCATTCCGGAAGCGATGGAAGCGGTGGTGGTGAACCGCAGCCGGATCGCGCCGCGTGTCGCGCTGCTGAAGCCCATTTCGGCGGCGATTGCCATCGGCACCGGCGGACCGTTCGGCGCCGAAGGGCCGATCATTCAGACCGGCGGCGCCCTGGGATCGCTGGTCGGGCAGGTGTTTCACACCACCGCGGCCGAGCGCAAGGTGCTGCTGGCATGCGGAGCCGCGGCCGGCATGTCGGCTACGTTCAACACTCCCATTGCCGGCGTGATTCTCGCCATCGAGCTGTTGCTATTCGAGTTCAAGTCGCGGTCGTTCATCCCGCTGGTGATTGCCAGCACGCTGGCGACCGCAGTCCACATGCAGTTGCTGGGCGTCGGGCCGATGTTTGCGGTTTCGGCCATGGACTTCGGCGTTCCGCGGGCGCTGCCGTTCTACCTGGTGCTGGGCGTGGTCTGCGGGTTCGCCGCGATTGGCTTCACCCGGCTGCTCTATTGGGTCGAGGACCTGTTCGAGAAGCTACCCGTGGATCAGTTGTGGTGGCCGGCGATTGGCGCCCTGGGACTGGGCATCATCGGCTACTTTGTGCCGCGCGTGCTGGGCGTCGGTTACGACACGATCGGCGACATCCTGAACGGCCAGCTGGCGATGAAGCTGCTGATCATCGTAATGGCGGCCAAGGCGGTTGCACTGGTGGTCTCGCTGGGATCGGGGACCTCGGGCGGCTTGCTGGCGCCGATGTTCATGTCGAGCGCCGCGCTGGGCGGGGCGTTTGCGCTGATCGCGAATCGCCTGTTTCCATCCGCGCACCTGGCGGCCGGAGCGTTTGCGCTGGTGTCGATGGGCGCGGTGTTCGGAGCGGCCTCGCGAGCGACCTTCTCGTTCATCATCTTCTCGTTCGAGATCACCCGGGACTACAACTCGGTTTTACCGCTCATGCTGGTGTGCGTGATTGCCGACGGCATTGCCATGCTGTGGATGCCGAAGTCGTCGATCATGACCGAGAAGCTGGCGCGGCGCGGGTTGCGCATTCACCAGGACTACGAGACCGACATCCTGCAGCAGGTGGGTGTGGCCGACGTGATGGACCCCAAGCCGCCGATGATTCCGGCCAACGTGACGGTGGCGGACCTGGCGGCGCGAATTGCTAAACGGGACCCGACTGTGACCCATCAAGGGTTGTTGATTGTCGACTCCGACGGCAGCCTGCAGGGCATCATTACGCGCGCCGATGTGCTGCGCGCGCTCGAGGAGGATTTGAGCGGCGGCCGCACGGTGCTGGAAGTCGGGAAACGCGACCTGGTGGTTACCTACCCGGACGAAGTGCTCTCCGATGCGCTGGCCAAGATGCTGACCCACAACATTGGCCGGCTGCCGGTGGTCGAGCGCGCCAATCCGCGCAAGATTGTCGGCTATATCGGGCGGCAATCGATCATGAGCGGGCGCTTGCGGCGTTTCCAGGAAGAGCACGTGCGGGAACGCGGCTGGATCGATTCGTGGCGCGGGAAGGGCCGGGAGGACGATCAGTCTCTGCGTCCAGCCTGAGTGTAGCTGACGTGAACATCGGACTCGGGTACGGTGTGTTCGGCGGTGGCCAGCAGGGGGCGCAGCGATTCCACCGAGATGCCGAGCGTTCCACCGGAAAATCCATCGATAAAGGCGGAGTTGATGCCAATCACTTCGCCGTGCGAGTTGAAGACCGGGCCGCCACTGCCGCCGTGCGCGGTGGGCGCATCATAGATCATCTTTTCGCCAACCACGTCGCCCAGGTGCCCGACGGTGGCGGAGGGGCGAATCAACGAAAGCGCTGCCAACTCGCTCGCGGCGCCGATATCATCATGCCGATAAGCCAGGCGATCGTAGACCGCCGTGGGTGACTTGGCCACCATCCCCGCCACACCCATCGGATAGCCGATGACGGTGACCAGGTCTCCGGGCGGGGTGGGTCGCGTGGCCAGCGGGAGCGGTTCGAGCGTCTTGGTCAGCGGCGTGAACTCCAGGTGCAGGACGGCCAGATCACTATTCGATGAGACGACGGTTGGGGTGATCTCCAACGGCGTCGGCGATCCAGGAAAGAAGGCAACCAGCTTTTCCAGCGAAGGCTGAGCGCCGCGGCGGATCAGGGCATCGGCCTCGGGATCTCCATACCAGGGCTCGGCAACGTGGCGGTTGGTGGCCAGAAGCCCACTGGCTACCATGAAGCCCGTTCCCGAGACCCGCGCGCGCAAGCGCGGCGGCTGCTTTGGAAATCCCACCTCATAGACCCCATAGATGTAGCAGATGGAATTGCGGTAGCGGTTCAGGACGCTCGTGGGCATGTCCTGCTCTTGCTTGAGCCGCTCAACCTGCTGATGCAGTTCGCGGACTTGCTGTTGCAGGTCGCCAGTCGCCGGGGGCGCGTAGTAATCGATGACCACGCCGGTGCCAATCAGAACCAGGATGCCGGCGATGGTCTGCACCAGCCAGGTCCAGCTTTCGCCGACCGGGTCGGGTGGGTTGTTCTGGGGTTCGTCCTTGAGCGATTCGTCCGACATACCAATTCCGTTGGAGCCGGCTCTGCGGAGGGAGACGCGACGGGCCCGGTGTCTTGAAGCTTGAACTTATTTATCTTGAGGGGGAACGGGGAATTTCCCTAGGTACCAAAGGTGATGTATCGAGAGGGGGATGGTATTGGCCCTACCCGCGCCCTGGCGCAGTAGGTAGAGACGGGGCTTGCCCCGTCTTAGACGCGGCAAGCCGCGTCTCTACCAACGCGGGTTGCACCCGATCACTGATCTACCGCCCTACATTAGAAGTCGAGGTCCCAATCCCCAGCCGTTCGGTCATTTCTTCATACAGGAAGCCTTCGCCCGGGCGGTAGGGTTGCACCCACTCGCCATTGATAACGAACTGGGGGATAGCGCGCTTTCCGGTACGGCGCACGACCTCGTCGGCAGCCGCACGGTCGCTTTCAATATCCACTTCCTGAAAGGGAATGTTGTGGCGGCTGAGAAAGCGTTTGGCCGTGCGGCAGTCGGGGCACCAGGGGGCCGAGTAGACGAGAATGGTCATGCGGTCAGGGCTATTGTAAATGACCCGCTTTAGCGCGCAACGTGCCGGGAGAGCGAGAGCAGGTTACCGTCGGGGTCTTTGAACCACGCGATTTGATCACCGCCAGGGGCGGTCCAGATGCCGAGTTCGTCCTGGGGCATGCCGAAGCGCTCGAACTGGATGCCGCGGCGGGCGAGTTCGCGGATCGCGGCAGGGAGCTCGTCGACTTCCCAGCCGAGGGTGGTGCCCTTCTGCGGGGTGAAGTCCTTCATTTCAGAGATGCGCAGCATGACGCCGTTGGCGTTGAAGACCAGCGCGAAGCCGTCGTCGCGGACAAACGTAAGCCCGAGCGTCTCGGCGTAGAAGGCTTTGGCGCGGCCTTTGTCCTTGGTAAGCAGAAAGGCCATGAGCTTTTTGGAATGGAGCACGCGGCACCTCTGGGGCGAAGTCTAGACAAGTGCAGGGAAAAAACAAGCATTATGACGCACGAGCCATTTGTGGCTAAACTCGTGGGCGGTGCATCTGATCGGTAGGAGGAACTACCATGAGCCGAGTTTCCATTTGGGCCCAGCTGCAAGCCAAACCCGGCAAAGAGAAAGAGCTCGAAGAGTTCTTGAAGTCGGCGCAGCCGCTTGCTCAGCAGGAACGCGAAACGCTGAGCTGGTACGCCATCAAGATGGGACCGGGCAAGTACGGCATCTTTGATACCTTTGCCGATGAGAAGGGCCGCACCGCGCATCTGAATGGAGAGATCGCCAAAGCGCTCTTTGCCAAGGCGGGCGAGCTCCTGGCCAAGCCGCCGGAGATTTCCAAGCCCGAGATCCTGGCCGTCAAGTCCTGAGCGCGCAGGTTTCAGCGCTAGGTTCCCGGACTGCTCCGCCTGACCCTTAATTTTGGGGAACACCGTTCCCCGCCGCGCACTCGGGCGGAGTAGACCGCCTGGGTCCCCTCGCTAGACGCGCTGCAGTTCGCGAACCGTGCGTTCGCTTTGCACGTTGCCGGTGTTCAACGTCGAACTCGGCTCGAACAGCAACAGCCAGCACTCCTCGTCAGCGACGGGCCGATGTTCAACCCCGCGAGGCACCACCAGGAATTCGCCTTCCTCAATCCAGATGTGACGGTCGCGCAGTTCCATACGGAGCCGCCCCTTGATAATCAGAAACAACTCGTCTTCGTTGTCGTGATGATGCCAGATGAACTCCCCCTTCAGCTTGTCGAACTTTACGGCCTGGCCGTTGAGTTCGGCGCCAATGTAGGGCTTCCAGAACTCGGTAATCTTCGAGAACTTTTCCGCGATATTGACCTTTTCCATGGATTCTCCGGCGGGAGATGACCAGCGTGCTTGCACAGTGTGGGATTCGCCGGGGGGACGGGCGGTCGCAGGAAGTTTAAAGGATGCACAAGGCGACGGTGTTCTGTGCGCTCTGGAGGCGGGCGAGGCAGTTCTGGAAAACGCAGCAAGTCAGGCAACGCAATTACGCTAGTGGGTTTCGTCGCGAGAGACCTCAAACCGCGAAGGCCGCGAAGGACCCGCAAGGTCCCGAAGGAATCCGTCCGGCTTCCAGATTCGCGAATGCCTTTGCGCCCTTTGCGTTCCCTTTGCGAACCTCGCGGTTAAGAGCTTTTTTCGCGGGCAGCGCCCGTTGCCCGGCCTCACCATTCCCGTTAAGCGGGCATTTTCGAGGCTTGACTTATCCGTTGGTATATACCATAATATATTCCATGTCACGAACTGCCAAATTGTTCCCGAATGGTCGCAGCCAGGCAGTGCGTTTGCCCTCCGAGTTTCGTTTTGAAGGATCCGAAGTGTATGTGCGGCGTGATCCGGCGACCGGCGACGTGATTTTGTCGCGGCGGCCGGAATCGTGGCAGGACTTCTTCGACTTCATCGACACGGTCGAAGTTCCTGGCGATTTCCTGGAAGAGCGGCAAGACGCGCCGCCGCAAAAACGCAAGCTCTTCTGATGCCTGTCCGCTACCTGCTCGATACGAACACGGTCAGCTACATCATCAAAGGAAGACCGCCGCGCGTGCGCGAGCGCCTGCTCAGGATTCCCATGCCCGAGGTGGGGATCTCCGCGGTCACTGAAGCGGAGTTGCGTTTCGGAGCCATGCGAAGGCACGACGTCCCAAAACTCATCCAGGCGGTGGAGGAATTTCTGGTCCGAGTAGAAGTATTGGCCTGGGATTCCCAAGCGGCCCGACAATACGCCGGCCTAAGGGCAGGGTTGGAGGGTCGAGGAGAGCCGATGGGGAACCTGGATCTGATGATCGCGGCGCAGGCGCTGGCTGAGGGAATGACCCTGGTCACCAGCGATCGTGCATTCGGGAGGGTGAAGGGGTTGCGAATCGCCGATTGGACCCGCGATTAGGAGATCCCTGTACCGTACTCCTGAGACGCGCAAGCCGGGAGACGCGGCAGGCTGCGTCTCTACCAAAGAAGAAAGCCGCCAGCCCGGAAGCTGGCGGCTCTGAAAGCTGAGAGCTGAAAGCTGATAGCTATCAGCTGTTCTCGTATAGCAACACCCCTTCGGTCTTTTCGGAGTCCACCGGGCGATAGTACAGCTTGTCGCCTTCGAGGAAGACTTCGATGAACGCCGGGCGAGTGGTGATGGTGCCCTGGATCAGCGCCTCCGACAGCGGATCCTCGATGTACTTCTGCAACGCGCGCCGCAACGGGCGGGCACCGTAGCTGCGGTCGGTGAGCGTCTGGTTCAGGATCCACTTCTTGGCCTCGTCGGTCACAGTCACCGTGATCGAGCGCTGCGCCAGGTTCTGGTTCAGCTGGCTGACCATCAACTCGAGGATCTGGATCAGGTCGTTCTCGCCCAGCGCGTTGAACAGGATCACTTCGTCCAGGCGGTTCAGGAACTCGGGGTTGAAGGTCCGCTTGACCTCGTTCTTGACCAGGTCTTCGACCTTCTCCGACACCATCTCTTCCTTCGACGACTGGAAGCCCAAGCCCTCGCGCTTGATGAGGTGGCGGGCGCCGATGTTCGACGTCATGATGATGATCGTATTCTTGAAGTCGACGGTATTGCCCAGGCCGTCGGTGAGCTGGCCGTCTTCAAACACCTGCAACAGGATGTTGAAGACATCCGGGTGCGCCTTCTCGATTTCGTCGAGCAGGACCACCGAATAGGGCGCGCGCTTCACGCGCTCAGTCAGCTGGCCGCCCTCTTCGTAGCCCACGTATCCCGGAGGCGAACCGATCAGCTTCGAGACCGAGTGCTTCTCCATGAATTCGGACATGTCGAAGCGGACCAGCGACTTCTCGCTGCCGAACATGAACTGCGCGAGCGTCCGGGCAACTTCGGTCTTGCCGACGCCGGTGGGGCCGAGGAACAGGAACGACCCGATCGGCCGGTTCGGGCTCTTCAGGCCAGCGCGGCTGCGGCGGATGGCGCGGGCCAGCGCAATGATCGCCTTGTCCTGCGAGATGATCCGCTTGTGCAGCTCTTCTTCGATGCGCAGCAGCTTTTGCGACTCTTCTTCCTTGATCGAGGTGATAGGTACGCCGGTCCAGCGCGAGACCACGTCTTCGATGTCCTCGCGGCTGACCACGCCCGTGGAAGATTCGTCGAGATGGTATTTCTCGCGCAGCGCGCGCAAATTCTCGCGCTCCTTGCGTTCTTCATCGGAGTAGAACCGAGCCTTCTCGAACTCGTGGTTCGCGATGGCGTTTTCCATCCGGTGCACGATGAACTTGATGCGCTTCTGGACTTCCGTGATCTCGTCGGGCAGGGAAGTCTGGCGCAGCTTCACCCGGGCGCCGGCTTCGTCGATCAGGTCGATGGCCTTATCGGGCAGGAAGCGGTCTGGGATGTAGCGGTTCGAATGCGAGACCGCGAAATTGATGGCGTCGTCGGTATAGGTGACGGCGTGGAACTTCTCGTAGCGGTCCTTGATGCCGAACAGAATCTTGGTGGCGTCGCTTTCGTTGGGCGGCGGAACCTTGACCGCCTGGAAGCGGCGCTCGAGCGAGCGGTCTTTTTCGATCGACTTGCGATACTCGCCGGGCGTGGTCGCGCCAATGCACTGAATCTCGCCGCGGGAAAGCGCGGGCTTCAGGATGTTGGCGGCGTCGAGCGAACCTTCGGCCGAGCCGGCGCCGACCAATGTATGCAACTCATCGATGAAGATGATGGCGTTCTGCGACTCCATCAGTTCTTTCATGATGGTTTTGAGACGCTCTTCAAACTGGCCGCGGTATTTCGTGCCGGCCACGATCAGCGACAGGTCGAGGGCCAGGATGCGCTTGTCCGCCAGGAAGGAAGGAACCTCTCCGTCGGCAATGCGCTGCGCCAGGCCTTCGACAATGGCTGTCTTGCCTACGCCGGGCTCGCCGATCAGCACCGGGTTGTTCTTGGTGCGTCGGCACAGAATCTGGATGACCCGGTCCACTTCGCCTTCCCGGCCCACCAGCGGATCCAGCTGGCTGTCCATGGCGGCCTGGGTCAAGTCGCGCGAAAACTCCGCCAGCAGCGAGGATTCACGCTGCCGCTGAGGCTGCGCTTTTTCCTGGCTGGTGCGGGCGAGTTCTTCCCGAATCGTGGAGAGGCGCAGTCCGCGCTCGTGCAGGATTTCGGCGGCGAAGCACTTTTCTTCGCGGAGTAATCCCAACAGCAGGTGTTCGGTTCCAATGTGCTTGTGAGAGAGGCGCTCGGCTTCCTCGGCCGCATAGGCGAGGACCCGCTTGCATTCGTTGCTCAGTGGCAGGTCGACCGAAGTCGAGACTTTCTCGCGGATCGTGGTGTGACCTTCGATTTGCTTGCGGATGGACTCCACCGAGGCATGGGAGCGCAGGAACCGGTTGGTCAGGGCCTTGTCTTCGCGCAGCAATCCCAACAAAAGGTGCTCCGTCTCAATATACGGAGACCCGAATTGGCTGGCTTCGTAACGCGCAAAAAAGATGACGCGCCTGGCTTTTTCTGTATACCGTTCAAACATATAGCCCTTCCCCCCGAGTTCGCTGCCAGCCGTCGCCGTCTTTCGACCCGACGCCTAACCCGAACCCCTCGGCCCAACTCCTATTATGCAATCGGGAGGCCACCCAACCCAAGTATGGAAAACCTTGGGGTCGCACAATGGGTTACGCCCCGATCTGTCCTTCGAGCAATGGCCGATCCCCGACCGACCCCTGCCACTCGTTGCAGCATACTCCCAGACGCCTGAGAGCGCTTTCCCTGCCGCCCGCTCATGCCGGCAACGACTCCGGTGCCACCTCCTCCACGCGCCCCTGGTGCAACCGGAGCACGCGCTGACAACGGCGCGCAAAGGCGAGGTTGTGAGTAGCAATGAGGGAGGTGAGCTGGTAGTCGTGATGTAACCTGGCAATCAAAGCAAAAACCGATTCGGCGGTACGGCCGTCGAGGTCCCCGGTAGGCTCATCCGCCAAAAGCAACTTGGGCTTGGTGATGAGCGCCCGAGCCAGCGCCACCCTTTGCTGCTCTCCGCCGGAAAGCTCGCCGGAACGGTGATGGGCACGCTGCTCCAATCCTACCTCGCGCAGCCACTGAAGCGCTTGTTGCTGAACCCCCTGCCAGGCATGCCCGCGCAACAGCAGGGGCATCGCCACGTTTTCCAGGGCCGTGAATTCGGGCAGCAGGTAATGAAACTGCCAGACGAAGCCGATCTCCGAGTTCCGGAAGTCTGCGGCCGCGTCCTCTGCCAGCGCGTGCACCTGGAAGTTCGCGCAGTATACGTCACCCTGAGAAGCGCGTTCAAGAGCGCCCAGGATGTGCAGTAAGGTGCTCTTGCCGGCGCCCGACTCACCCACCAGCGCCAGCATTTCGCCTCGCTTCACTGCGAAGGACAAATTCTCAAAGAGCACCAGATCCGATTCGCCTGAGCGAAAAACCTTGCTCAACCCGGTCACGCGAAGCATCTGATCACTGGTCGTTAGATGCATTTTGGCACCGGTTTGACACAGGAATCAGGCCCGCTTCGGGCCGCTACACCATTGGTGCGCCTGGAGGGCCGCCGCGTTTCAAATTGCGGGCGCGAGGGCAATCCGGCCGCAGCCATTCCAATTCTGGAAGGCCGCCATCCCGAGACTCTATACCTGCCGTGTACCAATGCAATGTGACCATGGTCACAGGGCAATTCTTCTGTACCCAAAAGTGATGCCCAGCGTATCCGAATAGCTACTCGACTATTCATAGCGGAGCGCCTCGGCCGGCAAAATGCGCGCTGCCGACCAGGAAGGATAGATGGTGGCGACGAATGAAATGCCAATCGCCACGACTGCGACCAGAACGCCGTCCATGAGGCGGGGTGCAAAGGGCACATAGTTGATGGAATACACCTCCGGTGACAGTGAGATGACGTGGTATTTCGCTCCAGCGTAGGAAATCGCATAGCCCAGCACCAGGCCGATGACGGTGCCGATCACGCCGATCAGCACGCCCTGGGAGATGAACAGGCGGCGGATCTGGCGCTTGCGGGCGCCCATGGAAACCAGCACGGCAATATCCTTGGTTTTTTCCATCACCATCATGGTGAGCGAGATCAGGATGTTCAGCGCGGCCACAAAAACAATCAGGCCGATGGTGATGAACGTGACCAGGCGCTCCAGCCGGAGTGCGTGGAACAGCGCCTTGTTCTGCTCCATCCAGTTGCTGGCCATAAAGCCCTTGCCCGCAGCCTGCTCGATCTCGCGCGCGATCACGTCGGCTTTGTAGATGTCGTCGACCTTGAAGGAAATCACGGAAATCTGATCACCCAGTCCGAACAACTGTTGCGCCGCCGAGAGCCGGGTGAAGGCCCAGGAAGAATCGTAGTCGTAGAAGCCGGAGTTGAAAATTCCTGCCACCCGGAAGCGGCTGTATTTCGGAACCAAGCCAAACGGCGTGAGTTCCCCTTGCGGGCTGGTGACCAGGACTTCGGAACCCAGGCCGGCACCAAGGTTGTCGGCCATGTCCTTGCCCAGCAGGATGGGCGGCATCGCCGCCAGGCGGCGCTGTACGCCGGCCAGGGCGTCGGGCGATTCCTGTACAGAGCCATCGTTTTCGCTGGATGAGGCGGCCGGCGGTGACTCGGCCGGCGCCTCCGCCAGGGCATCGGCCGATCCCAGTTGGACCGTGTTCAACAGGTCGGCGATGCGGCGCTCGTCGGCGAGCACGATGCCCTTGAGGACCGCGCCATTGGCACGCGGACCGCGCGAGATGAGAACTTCCTCATAAATTGCCGGGGCGGCCGCCACCACATGCGGCAACTTGCTCAGGCGCGCCATGAGTGGACGCCAATCCTTGATCCCGTCGTTCTGCACGCGCATGAGCAGGACATGCGAGGTCGAGCCCAGCAGGCGTTGTTGCAGATCCTGGCGAAAGCCGTTGTTGATGGCGAGCGCAACGATGAGGGAGGCGACTCCGGCAGCGACTCCGATGATCGAGATGGCGGTGATCACGCCGATCACAGCCTGACGGCGCTTGGCCCGGAGATAGCGAGTGGCAACGAAGAGTTCGAAGCGCATGAAGAGAGCGATCAGCACTCAGCTGTCAGCATTCAGCTGGAACCCCTGGCTGTTGGCAATGCGCCGTGAGCCGGGACTTCTTCACTATACCGGGAAATGAAAGAAACGTTGTGGATTGCCCGCGGTAGAGACGGGGCTTGCCCCGTCTCAGACGCGGCAAGCCGCGTCTCTACCCGACGAAGGATCGGTCCTTGTGGCAGAGTAGTGAGAATGCCGCAACACGACCAAGCGCTGGCCGGACGGGTGGCCCTGAGCCATCCCGACTTCGTGCTGTATACGACGGCGCGCTTCTTCGTGGTGGCCGGCACGCAGATGCAGTCGGTCGCCGTGGGCTGGCAGGTGTATGAGATCACGCGGCGGCCCCTGGATCTCGGGCTGGTCGGACTGGCGCAATTCCTCCCGGGTTTCTTCCTGTTTCTGGTTTCCGGCCACATTGCCGACCGCTTTGACCGGCGGCGGTTGCTCGGCGTCTGCTACGCGGGCTTCGCGTTGTGCTCGGGCCTGCTGTTTCTCCTTTCGGTGAAGCATGTGCGTACCGTGCTTCCCATCTATGCCGTGCTGGTGTTGCTCGGGGCGGTGCGCTCGCTGAACGGGCCGGTGAGCCGGGCGCTGCTGCCACAGTTGGTCCCGATCGAACACTTCCCGAATGCGGTGGCGTGGAACTCGACCGTGTTTCAGGGGGCAACGATTCTCGGACCGTCGATTGGCGGAGTGATGTACGCGGCATTTCACGGCCCGGCCGTGGTGTATGCCACCTCATTCGTGTTCGCCATGGGATCCATGGCGGCCACGTGGAAGATTCAGTCGCGCTCGACCGAACTGCGTCGCGAGCCGATGAGCTCGCAAACCGCGTTTGCCGGATTCCGGTACATCTGGAAGCAGCGGTTGATTTTCGCGCTGATCTCGCTCGATATGTTTGCCGTGCTGTTGGGGGGCGCGGTGGCGCTGTTGCCGGTGTATGCCAGCGACATTTTGAAAACCGGCCCGTGGGGTCTCGGCCTGCTGCGCAGCGCGCCGGGGGTCGGATCGGCAGTGATGGCGCTGTACCTGGCGCACCGCCCGCTGAAGGGGCGCGCCGGAGTGGCGATGTTGTGGGCGGTGGGCGGGTTCGGCGTGTGCACGATTCTGTTCGGGGTGTCGCGGATTTTATGGGTATCGCTGGCGCTGCTGGTAGTGCTGGGCGCGAGCGACATGATCAGCGTGATCATCCGCGGCACGCTGATCCAGTTGGCCACGCCAGATGCCATGCGCGGACGGGTCAACGCGGTCGATATGATGTTTATTGGCGTGTCGAACGAGTTGGGAGAGTTTGAATCAGGATTGACGGCGCATTGGTTTGGCACGGTGCCGTCGGTGGTGTTGGGCGGGATTGGAACGCTGGTGGTGATTGGGCTGTGGGCGTGGCTGTTTCCCGAACTGCGCGAAGCGGGCCGCATGCACGCGGTGGCGGCGGAGAGCCTGGAGCGCACCGCGGCCGATACATAGCGGCGCGGCGGGGCGGAAGCACCCGGCAAGCTGGCAGGCGCAGCCGACGCAGGAAACCGGGAGACGCGGCAAGCCGCGTCTCCTCGGGTTGACATGGCGAGCTACTTGGCCGGGATCAGCCTTTCGGCCTGCGCGGAGCGCGAAGCCAACCCTCCAGCGATGGAGCCGCGGGGCGCGAAGCCAACCCTCCAGCGATGGAGCCGCGGGCGTCCTCGCCCGCGAAGAGCGCTAAATTTCCCCAGTCCTACTTGGCCGGGATCAGCGTTTCGGCCTGCGCGGGGCACGAAGGAACCCTCCAGCGATGGAGCCGCGGGCGTCCTCGCCCGCGAAGAGCGCTAAATTTCCCCAGTCCTACTTGCCCCGGATCAGCATTTTGGCGGCGCTCATGTTGTCGTAGCGATCGTAGACGCGCACAACCACGACATGGTCGACCGAGGCTACGGCAGCGTTCTTCGTGACCGCCGTGGAAGGTTTCGGGTCCGAACCGCTGGCGTTATCCGGCAGCGGCACTCGGAAGTCGTAGGCTTCGGTCTTCGAGTCCGCGATCTGACCGACGGGCTCCACATATTGCCAGTCGTTGGCGTCCACTGAAAATTCAGCGCGCTTGATGGGGGAAAAGCTGTCGGCGGCGTGGAACGTGACGTGAATCTTGTCCCCGTCGAGGGAAGCCGCCAGGTTCTCGATGCGGGGCGCGGTGGTGTCGACTTCCATGCGCGAGCTTTCCTTTTCGCTGGAGAGTGCTTCGCCGGGCGAGTGCGAGGGTGCATCCGAAGCAACCACCTTGAAGACGTAGCCGCCATCGGGGAGCAGGCTGGCGTCGAACGAGTAGAACTTATCGGTCAATTCGTCTTTGAGCAGCAGCCAGCGCGACTCGCCATCGCCGCGGTAATAGAGCGCGTAAACCATCTGGTCGTCGTTGTCGTCGTGAGCGGTCCACTTGACGCCAATCGAATCGCGGTCATGGAGGCTGGGCACCGGCGGCTCAAAGCGCACCTGTCCGGGCTGGGTTGGTCCGCTATCCACCTGGGCCGACTTGGGCAGGGGCTGGTAGCGGGTGCTGAGTTGCACCGTGATGTCGTCGATCTGCGGAGCGACATTCTTTGACAGGTAATTCAGAGTGACGCTGTCGACCCGCGGGGCCGGGTTGCCTGCGTGCAGCACGGCGCGCCACTGGATGAAGCGGGCGGCCGGAACCCCGGTTTCGGAATCGGCCTGCAGGTTGACCTTCTTCCACGGGCTCCAGTTGCGGTCGGGATTATCGACGTTGCCGCTGCGGGCAAAAAGCTCCACGTTGCCGGCGCCGCGAAATTCCGCGCGGCCCCAGCGGGAAAAGATCTTGGCATCGAAGATGTCGCTTTCGTACGTGCCTTCAGTTTTCGGGCCGGGTCCGACCACAAAAATTTTGCCGAGGTTGCTGCCGGAGGCGTAGAGTCCGCCGCCTGGGGCCTTGGCGAAGGCGGTGATCTGCGAAGCATTGCCGCGCAGCAGGTCGACGAAATCGTCGTCTCCGCGAATGGCAAAGATGTGGCCGCGATTCCCGGTGCCCGCCAGCAGGCGGCCCTGGGAATCGAAGCCCAGCGCGTAGACGATATCGTCGTGCGAGTTCCACACCCGCGTGGGCGATCCATCCGGGGCAATTTTGTAGATCTCGGACCCGCCGGTAGCGCCCGCGCCCGGGGCCGGGAACGCCATGAGCGGGGTCAACAGCGCCGTGGCCGGGCTCATGGTTACTCCCGGGACCTGGGGATTTTGGGTCGGCGACGGCGCCGGGGACGGATTAAGGATCGGGGTCGGCGGAGTTGGCGGAGCCCCGCTGGCCCGCTTCTCCCCGACGCCCGCCGCATAGATGTTTCCGGCATCGTCAAGCGCGAGAGCGGTGATCTCTTTCTTGGGCGCGCTGTACAGCACGAAGGCTTCGCCGGAGGGCGCGATGCGATAGACCAGTCCGCTGCCGTCGGTGCCCGCGATCAGGTTGCCTTTGCTGTCGAGCGCGAGAACGCGGATGTGCACCTCATCGCTCTTGAAGAAGAGCGAGTGATCGCCCTTGGGCGTGACTTTATAGATTTCGCCGCGGTCGCCCGTAGCCACATAGAGGTTTCCTGCCGCATCGAGGACCAGGTCCCAGATGTACTTGGTCTGGGGATTGAAGTAGACCGAGGAAGTCCAGGCGGGATCCAGTTTTTCCTTGGCGTTGTCGGAATTCTGCTCGGATTTTTCGCCGGCACTTTTTCCGGAGGGACCTCCGGCGCGATGCTCGATCTTGTAGACCTTGCCGTCGGGCGCGGTTCCGGCGTAGACGACTCCGTTCTTATCCACGACCAGCGCCTGGACCTGCAGTTCGGTGGGCTCAAGAATAGTGCTCGCCTGGCCGTCGGGCGTGATGCGGTAAACGCGCGCCGGCGATCCGGCGGCGACATACACGTTGCCGGCATCGTCGGAGGCGATCGACCACAGGTAGGTAGACGGGGCGGAGTACAACGTCTTGAACGTGGGCGCCAGTTCCAGTCCGCCCGTGCTGCGGATGGCGACGCCGTTGGTCGTGCCCTTGGTGAGATCGTCGAACTTCGACTGTTCCCAGGTGCGGGTGCCTTCGGCGAAGGCCAGGGTGGTGCAGCAAAGGGCGAGTGAGAGGGTAGTCGTCGACAGACGCATCTTCAGGTTGTCACCTCAGGATCGGCATGGGCGGAAAAGTCAGGGTAACACGTACGAGGGAGGCAGGGGATTGAGGGCGTAACAACCGCGATCGGTCATCTCGCCGGTGCAGAAAAAGTTGTACGGCCTGGCCCAACCAGGCCGAGGCTACTTGATGGTGATGGTCAGCACCTGCGCGCCGGAGACCACGTAATCCTGCGGACCAGTCGCGGCTTCATTCACCGACGACTCGCCGAGCACGATCATCTCCTGCGTACCGCGCATGCCGTCCATCACGTTCATGACCGACAGGGGCAGGGTCGGCATGATTTTGTCGGCGACCATCGCCTCCGGATCGGCTTCGAGCAGCGAGACGTACACGCGGTTGTTGGCGTGCTCGCGGTTCAGCATGGCGATGGTGGAAGCCAGATCGAGCTTGCGAGCCATCATGGGAATGCCGCGCCGCATGCGGTCGAGGGTGTCGCCGTCGCTCACCATGATGCGCAGCAACCCTTTGGACGTGGAAGTCGGAATGCGAATCGGGATGCGCTTCACCTGGCGTTCGCCGCGATAGGGCGCGAGCACCGTTTCCACCGTGATCAGATCGCCGGGCCGCGCTTCGGTCACGTCGGTGCGGGCGCTCTCCAGCCGGGCCCAGCGCCGCTCGCGGATTAAATCGAAGTCCAGCTTCACGCCTTTCACGGTGGGCTCTTCGACCGGATTGTCGTAGATGCGGCCGAAGCGGTCGCCCAGCGCCAGCGCCGCCAGGAAAGCGGCGGGCTGCCCGCCATCGGTGGGCGCGAACATGTTCTGCAGGGATACGTCGGGATAACCTTTCACCGCGATGCTGCCATTCAACCGGTAGGTGACTTCCTCACCGTAGTCGTTGACGCCGTGTAATGCGTTGAACACGGTGGCCATCATCGCCACCGGGCTGAGCCGCGCGTTGTTCAGCACTTCGTAATGGATGTCCTTGGTCGCCGCGCCATCGTGCAGGGTCAGGGTGACCGGGATCATGTCGGGCTGCTTGTCGAATACGCCGAGGATGCCTTTGCTGCGGTCTTGCACAAAGGCGCCCGCCTGCTCGGTGGTATTCACGATCTTGAAGGCGTTGAGCGGCGAGGCCAGGGTGGCCACGACTTGCGCCTTGTTCATCGGCAGATCCACGCTGCCGAACTGCATCAGCGGATGGCCGCACGCGAGCAAGTGATTGGCGTCTACATAAGTGACGGTGCAAGTGGCAGCGATATCCATGTCGCCGCGCACCAGGATGGCGCTCACCGCGGAGCCGGGCTCGAGCGCTTCGGGTTGCTTGGCATCGCTCACGGAGCCGGCGCCCATCACCGGCACGATGCCGCTCGAGGCAAACTTCGGCCCGAACAGCTTCAGGGCCGCTTCGGAGAATCCGTTGAAGACCAGCGGCGTGTCGATGGGCTTCAGGTAATTGATGACCTCGGGAGTCGAGCCCGAGATGTTCGCAGAGGTTCCGGGGCCGGAGGTTTTTTCCACGATTGCCGGCTGCGCCGCGCTGGCCACCGCCGTGTCATTGCCCGGGCGCTTGTCGAACTGGTTGATCTCGAGCATGTCGGCGATCGGGGTCACGCCGGCGATCGGTTCTTTCGAGAACTGCCCGATGCGAAACGCCAGGGCTCCGGCAAGCTTGCCATTGAAATAGACCGGGCTGCCGCTCATGCCGGCAACCACGCCGGTGTACTCGACTTTCTCGCCATGCAGGCGAACCAGGATCACGTCGCCCTTGGGTCCGTTCATGTTGCGCAACACGCCGAGGACCTCGACTTCCATCGGTTCGGGCTTGATGCCCTCGAAGACCGTGTACGCCACTCCGCGCATACCCGTGTGAATCTGATCCACGCCGATGGTCTGGGTGGTTTTGGGCGGGTCGGGAGGAAGCTGTTGGGCAGTCGAAGCACCGATCGCGAGACAAGAAAGGAAGGCGAGAGAGAGAACAACGTTCCTCATGGAGTTTTAGCCCCGAGAGACCCTGCCAACAAGGCCTACAGCTTTAGACTTCGACCGATTGTATCTGGTTGCCGGGAGGGGAGTGCCATTCGGACCGGACAAAACATCCCAATCGCGAAGCTGTGCGTCTATACTAACACGGAGAAATTCCCGGGAGAATGCATGTTTCCCCGCTCTTCGGTGGTTCCGATGCGACGTTTATTTTCCCCTATCCTATTGCTGACATTGGCTTTCGGTTGCGCCTGGAGCCCAGCCACAGCGCAAGATCAGAGTTCGCAGCCCGCTGCGCAAGGGCAGCAGGGTCAGCAAAACCCCAACAAGCAGGATGCGCCGCCGGATGCGGGCGGGCCGGGTGGAGACATTCAGCCCTACGCCATCCCGAAGAAGGGCGAGCCGCCACCGCCGCCGCCGCCTCCGGAAAAGCCGAAGAAGATCGAAGGCATGCCCGACTACTCGATTCGCGTCGAGGTGCCGGTGGTCGATCTGGATGTGCTGGTGACCACCAAGGATGGCCAGTTCATCCCCAATTTGAAGAAAGATAACTTCCGCGTGTTCGAAGACGGCGTGCAGCAGAACATCACGAACTTCAATCAGTCCCAGGCGCCCATTACCGCGGTTCTGCTGATCGAGTACGCCTCTACCAACTATAACTACATGTACGACGCGCTCAACTCGGCCTACACCTTCGCCTCCGGGCTGAAGCCGCAGGACTGGATCGCGGTGGTTTCCTATGACATGAAGCCGCAGATCCTCACCGACTTCACCCAGGACAAGCGGCAAGTGCTGGGCGCGCTCAACATGCTGCGCATCCCCGGCTTCAGCGAGCGCAACCTGTTCGACGCCTTGTATGACACCATTGACCGCATCGATCGCATCGAGGGACACAAGTACATCATCCTGATCTCGAGCGGGCGCGACACGTTCAGCAAACTCAATCTGGACCAGATCATGAAGAAGCTGAAGGACACGCGCAACATCACCATCTACGCCGTGAGCATCGGTAGGGCAATGCGGGAATGGCTGGACAACCACGGCTACGCGGGGGGGATTCAGTTGACCGATTGGCTGCAGGCCGACAACCAGATGAACACCTTCGCCCATATCACCGGAGGGCGGGCCTACTTCCCGCGCTTCGAGGGCGAACTGCCGGAGATCTTCCGCGACATCTCCACCGACATTCGCAACCAGTACACCCTCGCCTACCATCCGAGCAACGCCAAGCTGGACGGCACGTACCGCAAGCTGAAAGTGCAACTGGTCGCGCCCGACGGCGGTCCCCTGAAGGTGCGAGATCAGAAGGGCAAAGACGTGAAGTACGTGGTCTACGCGCGGGATGGGTATACGGCGAAGCACCAGGTCGAGTAGCTGCGAGTACCGAGTACCGAGTACCGAGTACCGAGTACCGAGTACCGAGTACCGAGTACCGAGTACCGAGTACAACCCTTCCTCATCGAGCTTCTGCGGTGGGCTATTCCTGAAACGATGTAAGCCCGATCAAGCCTTCCGGCACCGCGATCGTAGTGCTGAACCGTCGTCTCCCTACCCTCTGCGCAGACGCGTCACCTGAGTTCGATAGTGAAAGGCGTATCCGGCTGTGTTCATGGGTGCGGCGGGTATCCGGTACTCGATGCTGACCATCAGGAGTCCAGAACTGAAGTCTTGGTCGGCGCACTCGGTACTCGGTACACGGTACTCGCTACTGAAGCTAGTGCACATGAAAGAAGTGGTCGAGCAGGAACAGGAAGCCGACGCCGAGAAACACGACCAGGGCCATCTTCACGCCGGGTTCTTTGTTGACTTCGGGGATGAGGTCGGAGGCGGCGACGTAGATGGTGACGCCGGCGGCGAGCGGCAGGCCATCGCTGACCTGGTGGCGGAACAGTGCCATGGTCAGCACCCCCGCGATGGTTGCCGCGCCCAGCATCGCGGATGTGGCCCAGGCGAAGCTTCGGCTCTGGCCGCTGGCCAGCATCACCGACGCGATGGTGAAGCCTTCGGGGATTTTGTGCAGGAAGACCGCGAGAAAAATAATCCAGCCCAGCCAGTTCGAAACCAGAAAGCCGGAAGCAATCGCAATCCCGTCGAAAAAGGTGTGAATCAGCAGGCCCACGAGCACCGAGAAACTCTTGCGCCGGTGAATGAACTCGTCGTGGTGCGTCTCCTCACCGAAGTGAAAGTGCGGCGTGACGGTATGCTCGAAGAAATGAATGATCAGATAGCCCAGCAGGACGAGGAAGGCGGCGGCGCGGCCGCGGAGTTCCAGGCTTTCCGGGACGATCTCGACGAAGGCCGTAGCCAGCATGAATCCGGCGCCCAGAGCGACGAAGTACTTCAGATAGCGGCGCTCCCAGTTGCGCTGCACAATGATGGCGCCGCCGAAAACATTAGCCAGCGCGGCAGTGAGGCCGAGCACGATGCTGGTCAGGATGGGAGTCATAGTTTTGAGTACCGAGTACCGGGTACCGAGTACCGAGTAACGCCGGTGACCTCCACAGCAGCTCTCGGCCAAGTGTTCAATGACGATCCCAACTTGTGCGAATCAGTGCACCGCGCCTTAGGTAGTCTTCGCGAAGGGCATGTTGGTCTCATTTTTCTTTCAGTGAATTTACCAGACCGCTCAGAATGCGACTGAGTTCGTCAATCTGCTGCAGGATGGGTGTGATGTCATTCGGGTCACAGTATTTCAGGCGTTGAGCAATCAGAATTTGGGTTTCGAGTTCCGCCAGCGATCCGCGGGAGTGCCGAAGAAAATGAAGGAACTCGCGAGGATTGAAGTGCGCCTGGCCTTCGGCAATATTGCTGGGCACCGAAACCACCGCTCTTCGAATTTGATCGGTGAGGCTATAGACCTCCCGCTTTGGAAACTTGTCGGTCAGACCATAGATGGCTTCGACAAGGTCCATCGCCTTCTGCCAAGCGATCAAATCTTTGTAGTGTTTACCCATCGACTGGTTTACCCGTTACTCATACTAACTACCCCACTGATCCTCTCGGTACTCGCTACCCGGTACTCGGTACTGACTACCCGCTATGCCGGACGTGCATCACGTCGCCGTCCTGCACGATGTAGTCCTTGCCTTCGAGGCGGAGCGTGCCTTTGGCGCGGGCGTTCGCTTCTGAGCCGGCTTCGAGCAGTTGGTCCCAGCGGATGGTTTCGGCGCGGATGAAGTGTTTTTCCAGATCGGAGTGGATGGCGCCGGCGGCTTGCTGGGCGCGGGTGTGGGCGGGGATTTGCCAGGCGCGGCACTCGTCTTCGCCGGCCGTGAAGAACGAAATCAGGCCGAGCAGTTCGTAGGTCTTGCGGATCAGGCGGGTGAGGCCGCTTTCTTTCAGGCCATAGCTGGAGAGGAATTCGGCGGCGTCGGCATCGGACATCTCGGCGAGTTCGGCTTCGACTTTGCCGCAGATGGCGGTGGCGCCCGCGTTGGGGCGGGATGCGACCTCGGCCAGCTTGTATTTCGCGACCGCTTCTTCGAGCGACTGGCTGAGCTCGGAGGACTCGCTGACGTTGAGCACGTAGAGGATCGGCTTCTCGCTGAGGAACATGAAGCCGCGGATGCGCTTCTTGTCTTCGGGCGTCATCTCCAGGTCGCGCAGCGGCTTTTCCGCTTCGAGCGTCGCCTTGGCCTTGAGCAGGAGTTCGTTTTCTTTCTCGAGTTCGGCAGAGCGCATCTTCTTCAGGTCTTTGGTCAGGCGCTCGAGGCGCTTTTCGATCTGGCCGAGATCGCTGACCATCAGGTCGAATTCGACATTTTTCACGTCGCGCAGCGGGTCGATGGGCCCGACGTGAGGGATGGCGTCGTCTTCAAAGGCGCGCAGGACATGAATGAGCGCATCGACGTTGCGGAGATGGCCGATGTAGCCGCTTTCTTTGAGCGCCTCCTGGCCGATGGCGCCCACGTCGACGTACTCGACGGAGGTGTGCGTAAGCTTTTTGGGATTGTAGAGGGCGGCGAGCTTGTCGAGGCGCTCGTCGGGAACTTTCGCGACGCCGATGTGGGCCTCGCGCGGGTTGGCGAGCGCCTGCTGGTCCAGATGCGCCTTGGTGAGAATGCGAAACAGCGACGTCTTGCCCACCTGGGGCAGGCCAATGATTCCGGTTTTCATAAAGGAAGCCTCTAGCTGTTAGCTCCCGGCTCTGAACTGGCATCCCGCTGAAGCGAAGGCCGGGAGTGATGCGTACGGTGCGCTTCAGCGCACAGCGAACAGCCTTTCAGGATAAATGATGGCTCACGATGCCTCAAATTCATGCTGGCGGGTGGCGGGATGCGTTAGCGCCACCCGAGGGTAGAGACGGGGCTTGCCCCGTCTGAGACGCGGCAAGCCGCGTCTCTACCGAAGCGTCGAGCCGACGGGCGAGCGGGTGGCGACCCCTGAAATCGAGACAACTCTTTGATTCATAAAAAGTTAGCTTACGGCTATCGAGAAATTTGGCCTTCGATCGGTCCTGGCGGCTCAGAATTGACGTCCGCCCGCTGTATAGAATGGCCTTTCCTGGCCCTCCAGAGGCCCCAGGATCGCGAGTTGACCCTGCGGACGAACTCCGGGTCATCGAGAGGGGTAAAGATCGCTTAAATCGCCCGCCAATTAAAAATTAGCTTTATGCAAATAACGCTGCAGAAAATTTGTGGGAAATATCTAACGGCAATTTCCGCAGTCGTAGAGACGGGGCTTGCCCCGTCTGGAGACGCGGCAAGCCGCGTCTCTACCGCGCGGTCCAGGGGCGGACGCGCGCGGGCTGGTTGGTTTGCGCGCGGAAAAATTCAGCGGACCAAGTGGCACCCGGTCAGGTACACCACGACCAGTCCAATCAGCAGCACTCCGCCTTCGATGCGTTCCGACCAGTGATGCAGCGATTGAAACTCGAGGCGCGCGGGATTGTCTTCCGGCACCTTGTCGATATCGACGAAAGAAGTGCGCAGCGCGGCCATGCGCGGACTGATGCCGAACTGCGAGACCGCAGTCAGCAGAAGCATGAGCACAATCAGCAGATGGCGCGCAGCCATGCCATGCAGGTTGCCCTTGGTGATGTGGTTATAGGCGAGAGAGGAGCCCAGATAGACGAGGCCGGAGACGATGCCCATCCAGTGCAGGATGGTGAGCGAGCGCCCAACCACCGAGCCGGCCAGATGGCGCGAGGGCAGCACCCCGAAGGCGGTAGGCGCTTCGGCGAAGGAGAGGAAGATGATCCCGCCCACCCAGACAACCAGCGAAAGCAGCATGAGGAATCGGAGGATCGACATGGCGGGAGAATTATAGGCTTTCAGCTGTCAGCTCTCAGCTGTCAGCTTTCAGCTCTCAGCTCTCAGTGTATGGCATCCGCAGCAGAAAGCAGGTTCCTCACTGCGTTCGGAATGACAATTGGTTTAAGGAGAGGAGGGAGGGCGATTTGGTGTGCGGAGGTTCAGAATGATGAATCTCAGGATGACGAACGAAGGGAAGCTCGTGGTGTGCGGTCGAAAGCGAACATCTGATAACTGAGAGCTGATGGCTGAGAGCTGACAGCTAAACTGGCACCGCCATACTCTCTACGATCTCCCGCATCACCTGCTCGGCCTGATCCGATTTCTTCAGAGTCGATGAGTACGACCCACCAACCACTACGCGGTGGGCGAAGACGGGCACGACCAGCGGCTTGATGTCTTCGGGTGTGCAGTAGGTGCGGCCTTCCAAAAAGGCCATGGCTTGCGCGGCGCGGTAGAGCATTTGCGAGCCGCGCGGCGAGACGCCCAGCGAGAGGAATTCGGATTCCCGCGTTTTCCGCACGATGGCCAGCGCGTAGTTCACCAGCGAATCATCCACTCGCACCTGGGTGGCGGCCTGCTGCATTTCGACCACGTCGGCGCCGGTGAGCACCGGGTGCAGGGTGTCGAGTTTGGCGGCGCCGGTTTCCGAACGCAGGATTTCGCGCTCGGCGTCGCCGTCGGGATAGCCCATGTGCACGCGCATCAGGAAGCGGTCCAGTTGCGACTCGGGCAGCGGATAAGTGCCGTGATGCTCCACCGGATTCTGGGTTGCAATCACCAGGAATGGCTGCGGCAGCGGATACGAGTGCACGTCCATGGTGACCTGGCCCTCGCTCATGGCTTCGAGCAGGGCGGATTGCGTCTTGGGCGTAGTGCGGTTGATTTCATCGGCCAGCAGAACGTTGGTAAAAATCGGCCCGCGCTTGAATTCGAAGCGCTGCTCCATGGCGGAGTACACCGAGATGCCGAGCACGTCGGAAGGCAGCATGTCGGCGGTGAACTGCACGCGCTGAAAGCTGCAGTCGAGCGCACGGGCCAGAGCTTGACCGAGGGTGGTCTTGCCGACGCCGGGGACGCCTTCGATCAGCAGGTGGCCGCGGGCGAAGATGGAAACCAGGGCGAGGCGGACGACATCGTCCTTGCCCCGGATGACCTTCCGCAGGGAGGCTTCCAGTTGCGCCGCGCGATGCGAGGTGGCTGTGGCGATCTCGGGTGCCATTGATGGCGATTCTACTATGGGCCCGGAGGTGGCGGCGGTTACGGTCGTCACAGGAGAGCAGCTACGAGCTACGGGCTGCGAGCTACGAGCGCCGGACTTGTTGGGGGAGGCCTGTCACTTGGGACGTTTTTGGCCCATCGTGGTCTCTATGAAGGAATGACCAGGATTCGAATTCTTGCAGTCAGATTGAGAGCGGAAGCGAATTAGCACACCGACGGAGGAGACGCGGCAAGCCGCGTCTCTACCGTAGTTTGAATTGGGTGGCGGTGCGAATCGCATACCCGGAGCGTGTAGCTCGTAGCTCGCAGCTCGCAGCTCAGCTGGCGCGCGGCTGGGTGTAGAAGTCGGCGGAGCGTCCGGTCAGGCGCTCGATGCGCTTGGCGATCGGGGGATGGGTCGAGAACAGGTTTCCGAAGTTCATGCCGAGAAACGGTTGCACAATAAACAGATGCGCGGTGGAAGGCGAGGCCGGAAGCGGCAGGCGCTTGGAGTAAGCGTCGAGTTTGGCTAGCGCACTGGCCAGGGCATACGGGTTGCCGGTGAGGGCGGCGCCGGTTTCGTCGGCGTGATATTCGCGGGAGCGCGAGACCGCCAACTGGATCAGCATGGCCGCAAACGGCGCGAGGATGAGCATAATGAGGCCGACGATTCCGCCGCCGCGGTTGTCTTCACGATCGCCCATGCCGAAGAACATGCCGAAGCGCGCAAGGTAGGTGATGGCACCGGCGAGCGTGGCAGCGATCGAACTGATCAGGATGTCGCGGTTGTTGACGTGGCCGAGTTCGTGGGCGAGCACGCCTTCGAGCTCTTCTTCGTTCAGCAAGTTCAGAATGCCCTGGGTGACAGCGACGGACGCGTGTTGCGGGTTGCGTCCGGTGGCGAAGGCGTTGGGCGACTCGGTGGGAATCACGTAAATCTTTGGCATCGGAATGCCCATCTTCTGCGAGAGGCGGGTGGCGATGCGATAGACCTCGGGCAGTTGCTCGGGCGTGACCGGCTGCGCGCGATAGGCCGCGAGCGCGAGCTTGTCGGAGAAGAAATACGAGACGAAGTTCATTACTGCCGCGATGACGAGCGCGGTCAACATGCCGTTCTGTCCGCCAAAGGCGCGGCCGATGGCCATTAGCAGCAGGGTCATGGCGGTAAGTAAGAAGGCGGTTTTAAAGGTGTTTCCCATGATGTGAGTGCTCCACACTCATACCCCATTGGATGTAGGGCCAGCCGGGTGGTTGCCAGAAATGGAGCGAGCGGCCAACACAGGCCCAAATGGGCGGATAGCAAGAGGATAGCAGAGCCGTTGGCGGCCCGGAGGCGGGTACACCCGTGGTGGTTCGGGTAAGCAGGGGGAATTGATGCATCGTGGTGATGCGGGCGGGAGACGCGGCAAGCCGCGTCTCTACAGATTGCGCGGGGGCGGGGGTTATGCGTTTTGGCGCTTTAGGGCGCGCTCGAGGGTAGCGTCGAGAGCGGCTTTCGCTTTTTCGTACTCGGCTTGCGAGATGCGGCCTTGCTTGTGTTCGAGTTCGAGCTCGAAGAGTTCTTCTTTGAGCGCGTCGAGGATCATGGGGCGCTTGCTGGCGGAGGAGGTTGGGCTCTCGGCTGAGGCGCTGGCGGCTCTTGCGGCGAATGTTGAGGACGCGGTCGAGTCGGCACCGGGAGCCGCGGCTGCCGCGCGCTTCTCGCGGGTGGGCGCGCTCGCCGTCGGCGTTAGTGGAGAGGCGTCGAGGTCCGGCACCGACGGGTTGCGACCCGCGCCGGCGAGCGCCATTCCCTGACGCGATGACACGTAGATTGCGCCGACGATGAGCACGGCGGCGAATCCGCCGAGAATGTACCAGCGATAGCGCTGCAAGGGATCGGGCGCGTCGATCGGGGGACCAAGTCCGCCGCCGGGACGCGTGTCGCGTCCGCCCATGCCGGCTTGCGCGCTTTCGCTGCCGCCTTCGGAAGTACCGCCCAGGCTGATGGTGCCGGTGCCGGCGATTTTGAAGCCCAAGGCTTGGCCTGGCTCGACGCGCTGCGCGACCTGCACGGTCGCATCTTTCTGCTGCGGATCATCCATCGACTGATACTGGGTGCCGGCATCGGCGGTGAATTGCATCGACTTGGGCAGCATCACGACAAAGTGCTCGAGAGGATACAGGGCTTTCGGCTGGAGCTGAACCGAGCCGGAATAGGGCACGGTGTAAGCGACCTGGAACTGGGTTTCGCCCGGGCGCAGCGGGAAGTTGAACGCGTAACGATTCTTGTCGCGCTGCGGAATGGGATCGGAGTTGAGCGGCTGGCCGTTGGCGGTCTTGGCCATGCCTTGGGTGACGGTCGCGCCCTCGGGCAGGAAGAATTCGAAGTTCGCATCCTTCATCTGCGTTTTGGGAGGATTCGACGTATTGTTCACGGCGAAGAGGCGAACGATCTGGAGTTGGTTGGTTTCGGCCTGGATGCGCATGACATCGGCGGTGACGCTCAGGCCATCGATCTTCTTAGCGACATCAAAGACCTCGACGTCGGCGGTGCTCATTCCCGGAGGAGCCATCTGATGGTAGGTGACGTCCTGGTGGACGACGCGGATGAGGTGGGGCGAGCCGGCGTCGTCGAGTTTGAAGTTGTACTTGCCGCTGGCATCGGCCTTGGTGTGCGCGACTTCTTCCATGCCCGCGCCCAGCTTGATCAGAATGACTTCGTCGCCGGCCCCGGGTTTTTTGGTAGTGCCGTTGGTCACCGTGCCGGAGAGGGTTTGCGCGGAAGAGCATGCCGTAAGCAAGATCACGAGCACGGCGGGTAGAACCTTGGGGGAGAGTCTCAAGCTCTCGCTCCTTTCGTATCGTGGGTAGAGACGCGGCTCGCCGCGTCTGAGTCGGGGCGCGCCCCGACTCTACCGGCTTCTTGTTCCAGGCGCGCAATTTCGGCGAGAATCGCGGCCGCTTCTTCTTCGAGCGAGCCCTTCATGGCCAGGTAGTCGGACTCGGGAAACTTGCCGGCGCGGTATTCGAAGTTGAGGTCGCGCAGGTTCTCGTAGACCGCTTCCTTGCGCTCGCTCAAGTAGCCAAGCCGGGTCTTCTCCGGGCCGAGGAACATTTCGCCGGGCAGATAGAAGACGTAGTAGAGGCAGCCGACGGTCACGAGCGCGCAAATAAACAAGACTTCGGAGCTGGTCATAGGTCGGTCTCCCGGCGGGCCTGGGCGCGGAAGCGGTCGAGGTCGGCAGGCGGCGGGGGCTGAATGCCGTCGGCGAGAGCCGGCGCGGGGCGGTTTTTCCATGCGCGTACGACCACGACGACGACAGCGATTCCAAACAGTAAAGCGACGTAGGGCATGACCCAGGCGACGCGATTGAAGCCGGTATTTGTCGGGGCGGCGATCACGGTGGGCCCGTAATTCTGGACGAAGCCCTGCAGGATGAGGTCGTCATTGTCGCCGCGATCGAGCGCAGCGATCAATTCGGTGCGCATCTTGTCGGAGGACTGGCAGCCGACGTGGTTGCACTCCAGCAGGATCTGGCCGCAGCCGCAGGTACACATCATGCGATGGCCGAGATCCTTGAAGCGGGCGTCCTGATCGGCGCCGAGCAGAGCGAAGACGGCGACCATCACCAGCAGGGCCTGCAGGATGCGCGTACGCGATTGGCCGGTGGTGCACATCCTCAGTCTCCCGCTCCCACCGCAGGCGCGGTTTGCACGCGGGCCGGAACCATGGCGCGCACCGGAACCGAGTTCGGGATGAGCGCGACGATAGTGCCGAGCAGCATGACCCACACGCCGACCCAGATCCACATCACCAGCGGATTGAGGTGAACTTTGATAATCGGGCGGCCCGTGTCCTGGTTGGCGCCTTCATAGACGACGTAGAGGTCTTCCCGGAAGGTGGAGCGGTTGGCCACCATGGTCGCGGGCTGGTTGCTGGCCTTGTAGAGGCGGCGCTCGGGATAAAGCGTGTCGATCTTACGGCCGTGCTGGTAGACGTCCATGACAGCCCACTGGCTGGAGTAGTTAGGGTTGTCGTCTTCGGTGAAGGACTGGCAGACCAGGGAGTAAGAGCCGATCGAAAGCTTGTCGCCGAAGCCCATTTCTTTTTCGACGTCCTGGTTGAAGGCCGCGCCGGCCAGGCCGATCATGACCACGATCACGCCGAAGTGGACGATGTAGCCGCCGTAGCGGCGCGTGTTGCGGCGGGTGAGCTGCACCATCGAAGCGAACATGCCCTGGCCGGTTTTTTCCGAGATGACGCGGCCTCCGCGGTAGAACTCGGAGGCGACGGTCAGGGCGACCAGCACGGAAAGCATGATGGTCATCAGCGAGTAGAAATAGGTGGAGGCCGCCCACGGGCGAACACCGAGGCCGATGCAGACAATGCCAACGGCCAGAGCCCCGATCGATGGCCACAAGAAGTTGCGTTTCAGGCTCTCGAACGAGGTCTTGCCCCAGGCGAGCAGGGGGCCGACTGCGGTCAACACCAACAACAGAAGAGCGACCGGAATATTGACGCGATTAAAGAAGGGCGGACCGACGGTCACCTTGTGGCCCACCACCCATTCCGAAAGCACCGGGAAAAGCGTTCCCCAAAGAACGGTGAAGCAGGCGACCAGCAGCAGCAGGTTGTTGAACAGGAAGCTGGACTCGCGCGAGATCAACGATTCGAGTTTGTGCTCGCTCTTCAGGTGATCGTGATTCTTCACGTAGAAGAAGACGCAAACGGCGAAGATCAGGGCGAGGAAGACGACGAACCAGTCGCCGATCGAAGACTGCGCGAAGGCGTGTACGGAACTGACGATGCCGCTCCGCGTGAGGAATGTGCCGAAGATCGAGAGCAGGAAAGTGGAGAAGATCAGCCAGATGTTCCAGGTCTTCAGCATGCCGCGCTTCTCCTGCATCATGACCGAATGCAGGAAGGCGGTGCCGGTGAGCCATGGCAGCAGGGACGCGTTTTCGACCGGATCCCAGCCCCAGTAGCCACCCCAGCCGAGCACCGAGTAGGCCCAGTGCGCGCCGAGGAATACGCCGCAGGTGAGGAAGCCCCAGGTGACCATGGTCCAGCGGCGGGTGATGTGAATCCATTTTTCGCCGGGATACTTCATGATCAGCGCGCCGAGCGCAAAGGCAAACGGGACGGTGAAGCCGACATAGCCGAGGTAAAGCATCGGCGGGTGGATGACCATCTCCGGATACTGCAGCAGGGGATTCAGGCCGGAGCCGTCCGCCGGAATGTTGCCGGTCATGATGGCGAACGGGTGCGCGGCGAAGTTCAGCAGGAGCAGGAAGAAGATCTGGACTGCGGCGATGACCACCGAAGCGTAGGCGAACAGGCGCGGGTCGGTGCGGTAGCGCAGGCGCAGAACCAGCCCGTAAGAGGCGAGCAGCAGCGACCAGAACAGCAGCGAGCCTTCCTGTCCGGACCACAAGGTGGCGAACTTGTAGGGGGCGGGGAGGTCGTTGTTGCTGTGATGAAAGAGGTAGGCGATCGAGTAGTCGTTCAGGAAGGCAGCGACGACCAGGACCACAGCGGCCAGCAGGACAGCGGCAAAGGTGGCGATCCCGGCGCGGCGGGCGGTCTCGCCTAATCGTTCAGACCCGGCTCCGGGACGGACCAGTGCCAGCAACCCTGCGCCGAACGTATAAAAAGCAAGCGCCAGCGCGAGCAAGAGGGCGAAACTACCTATTTGAGACATGGGAATCCCTGACCGAGCCATTTTTTCAAAAACATAGGTATCAGAGCAACACGAAGGACGAATTAATTCACAAGGGTGCGGGAGCCGGTCAAAAAATAGAACCGGTGTGCGACGAGCCCTGCCCCAGTAGTACCAGGCCAACGTGGGCATTGGGACAGGGGTGCACGCGGCAGGGCGGTCGCAGAGCGCGGGACGGACCAAGCGAACAATTCGGGTGTTTCAGGTGCGGAGGGGCAGGCTGGAGGCAACTCGGAGACAACTCCGCAAGCATTGGATGAGTTCTTCAGGGCGGCAGGGCTTGCGTAGAAACCCGACGTCCAGCCCGGCGTATTCGGATTCGGCGCCCGGGAGTCCGGTGATGGCGATGACCGGGGTATGCGGATGCATGGCACGGAGCGCGCGCACCAGTTCGGTTCCGCGAATGCCCGGCATTACATGGTCGGTCACGATGGCGCTGAACGAAACCGGAAGCTGCAAAGCGGAAAAGGCCTGCTCCGCGGTCGAGGCGGTAATGACCGAGAAGCCGGCATCGCGCAGCACCGTGGCACGAATGCACAGCTGCAGTGCGTTGTCGTCGATGAGCAGAACAGTAGGCACGGGGCTCCGGGGCAGGGGGCTGGGATCGGCCCCCGCCGGCGTACCGAGTCTGATCAGGCGGTCTGGTGCCGCTGGACGCTGTAACGCGTCAAGATTTCGCTCTCGGCAATCAGCCAATCATCGTTTTCATGCCCGGGAGCGCACCCGCGCTGTTCATAGAGTTCGTAGGCGCGGCGGCGGATTTCGTCTTCCAGGTTGATGGGCACGACATTGCGCCGGGTTTCGCTGGAAAGCTTCTTGGTTTCTTTGACTTCGGGGCGGAGATCGGCGACGGTGCGTACGCTGGCTGCGGGAGAAACTTCCGGAGCAGCGCTTAGGGCTGAGGTCGGGTTGGCGGCCGGAGTGGCCGGAGCATCGATTCCGTTCTTTTTGCCGCGACTGCCTGGACCTTTAGGTTTTGCCATGATCGGGTACTCCTTGCATTCTCCTAGATGAAATAGCGAATCGAATTGATGAATGAGCCACATTGTGAACACCGAGCCCGCAGATTGAAACGGTGCCCCTCTCTTTCATGTGGCGGAGATGATGTTTTTACTATAGCGCGTCTGGCTGGAAATTTTGAAGGGAAAGGCAACAAAAAGTGTGATGGATGGGTGCGGAATTTCCACTGATGAAACAGCAAAGGATGGCCGAGATCAGTGGAAATCGTGTGACTTAGTTTCGGCACGAGTCACAAACAGTGGAAGTACTCGTTCAGCCTTTACCGAGATCACATTGTCCAGATTCTGCAGGATGCCTTCGACCATGAGGAAGGGCTCGGCGGTAAGCAAGAGACGATTCTGCTGAAGAAGATGGGGGCGCACGATGGCATTGGCGACGCCGGTTTCATCCTCCAGGCTCAAGAAGAGAAATCCCTTGGCGGTACCAGGACGCTGGCGGGTGATGACGCAGCCTGCGATGCGCAATCGTTGACCGCTGGGCAGGGACTTGAGCTCGGAAGCGGAGCGGATGCCGAGGGCTTTCATTTCGGCGCGGCGGTAGGCCATGGCATGCGGGCCGGTGGTTAGACCGGTGCCGTGGAAGTCGGCGATGAGACGTTCCTCGTGGGTCATGGGTCGGAGCGGGGAGGAAGTGTCGGGCTCAGGGAGGTGGTCGAGCAGGGGGCCGGAGGGGCGGACGGCGCGCTCGACCTGCCAGAGAGCGTCGCGGCGGTGAAATTGAGTACCGAGTACCGAGTTGCGAGTACCGAGTGGGGCGGAGGCGCTCAGGGAAGGCTCGGGCGGGGATTTCAGATTGGGGATTGCAGATTGCGGATTGGGTTGGTGCACCGAGCGCAACGATCCTGGCAGCGAAAAAGCAGGTTCTTCGCTACGCTCAGAATGGCAAGCTTGGATTGAGGAGGCTTCGGAATGAGAGGAAGAGCTCGACGGTGAAAAGGCAGGTTCTTCCCCTGCGCGGGGCTCAGGGTCAGAATGACAAAGATTTTTTCGTTTGCAATTCTTTCTTTCTTCACTCGGTACTCGGTACTCGGTACTCGGTACTGGAATGGAGTTGAGGGCGCCGATTTCGGCGAGGGTGGTGAGCTCGTCTTTGCGCAACTCCGGGACGCGGCGCGCGAGGTCGTGGATGGAGTCGAAGGGGCGGAGGCTGCGTTCGCGGACCAGCGCCTGGGCGGCGGCTTCGCGGAGTCCGCGAACGTAATTGAAGCCGAGGCGCACGGCGAAGTGCGGAGTACCGAGTACCGGGTACCGAGTACCGAGTGAGGCTGGCGGATTGAGAGAAGCAGGTCCTTCGCTGCGCTCGCAAAAAGCAGGTCCTTCGCTGCGCTCAGGATGACAAAGATTTTTATTGGTTGGGTTCTCGGGAGTGTCGCGAAGGGTGTCCTGAATTTTTGGTTTTTGCGGGCGCGTGTAGGCGCCGAGTTCGTCCCAGGGAATTTCGACAGGAGATGCGGCGTCAGGGGTGGCGGCGCGGGGGCTCAAGCCCTCGGGTGTGCAGGGAACATTGTTGGCACGGCTGAAGCCGTGCCCTGATACGAATCGATCTTCGGGCGCGCCGGGGCCGGCGATGAATCGGTTTTCCAAAATGAAGCGAGGTTGGGAAGATACAGATTTTGTGGGGTCGGAATTTGAAAAATTATCGGCAATCGATTCGTGCTGGGCGGGCGAGGACGCCCGCCTCTCCATTGTCAATGTCAATGGTTGTGATCCGGCATTGGAGCGCTGAGAGCTGAGAGCGGACAGCTGAGAGCCCACTGCTTCCTCGCCAACGACCAACGACCGACGACCAACGACTGGCTCGACCGGTTCCAACGTGCACTTCCAGTCCGACTTCGTTACGTCGACGGGCAGCACTTTGAGTCCGTGACGTTGCGCATCTTTCACCAGCGTGGCGGGATGGTAGAAGCCCATGGGCTGGTTGTTGAGCAGGCCGGCGGTGAAGGCGGCGAGGTAGTGGCACTTGAGCCAGGCGCTGGCGTAGGCGATGAGCGCGAAGCTGGCGGCGTGCGATTCGGGAAAGCCGTAGAGCGCGAATGAAGTGATGGAGAGAATGATCTGCTCCTGGGCTTCGGGAGCGATGCCGTTGGCGGTCATGCCCGAACGCAGGCGAGCTTCGATTTCCTTCATGCGGGCCTGCGAGCGCTTGAAGCCCATAGCGCGGCGCAGTTCTTCGGCTTCGCCCCCACTGAAGTTGGCGCTGATCATCGCGATGCGCAGCAGTTGCTCCTGAAACAGCGGAACACCCAGCGTGCGCTTCAGCACCGGTTCGAGCGAAGGATGCGGATAGGTGACGGGCTCGCGTCCCTGGCGGCGCTGCAGGAACGGGTTCACCATCTGGCCGACGATCGGCCCGGGGCGGATGATGGCGACCTGCACCACAATGTCGTAGAAGCGCTCGGGACGCAGGCGCGGCAGGCACGACATCTGCGCGCGACTTTCGATCTGGAACAGGCCGATGGTGTCGGCTTGCTGCAGCGCGGAGTAGACCGCGGGGTCGTCGGCCGGCAGGTGCGCGAGATCGACCTCTTCTTTGTAGTCCCGGCGGATGAGTTCGATCGTGTCCTCCAGCACAGCCATCATGCCGAGGCCGAGCAGATCGACCTTGATGATGCCCATGTCGGCGCAATCTTCTTTGTCCCACTGCACGACCACGCGGCCCGGCATGGAAGCGGGCTCGAGTGGCACCACCGAGTCGAGTTGTCCCTGGCAGATCACCATACCGCCGGAGTGCTGGCCGAGATGGCGCGGCAGGTCCTGCACGGCGAGGCAGAGCTCGAAGTATTTCCGCAGGCGGGGATGGCGGAGGTCGAGGCCAGCATCGTTGAGGCGGCGATCGAGGGAGTCGTTCTCGTCCTTGAACTCCCAGGTGCCAACGGCAGCGGAAATTTTGTTGAGACTTTCCAGATCGAAGCCCATGGCCTTGCCCATTTCGCGCGCGGCCATACGGTTGCGGTAGGTGATGACATTGGCGGTCATGGCTGCGCCACGTTCGCCGTAACGCTGGTAGACGTACTGGATGACGCGCTCGCGCTGGTCGCCGGAGGGCAGGTCGATATCGATATCAGGCCACTCGCCCCGCTCTTCCGAGAGGAAGCGTTCGAACAGGAGTTCCATGGCGATGGGATCGACGGCAGTGATCCCGAGCGCGTAGCAGACCGCGCTGTTGGCCGCCGACCCCCGGCCCTGGGCGAGGATGTTCTGCTCGCGGCAGAAGCGCACCAGGTCCCAGACGATGAGGAAGTATCCGGCGAGTTCGAGCTTTTCGATGAGGGCGAGTTCGCGATTGAGCTGGCGGCAAGCACGCTGCTGCAGGTCCCTATTATGGGGACCGCTCAACGGTACGGGATCGCCCGAAAGTGAAATGCCATAACGTGCCCGGGCGCCTTCGTTGGTGCAGTGGCGAAGGAAGGAATTCATCGTCTCGCCTTCGGGCACCGGGTAGCGCGGGAACTCGTAGCCGAGGTCTTTGAGCGTAAATTCCAGGCGGGAAGAGAGCTCGCGCGTGTTAGCGATGGCTTCGGGCAGATCGGCGAAGAGCGCGGACATCTCTTCGGCGGTCTTGAGATGGCGCTCGGCGTTGCGGGCGAGCAGGCGTCCGGCGGTCATCAGCGTCTGATGGTGGCGGATGGCGGTGAGCACGTCGCAGAGTTCGCGGTCTTTTGGCGTGGCGTAGCAGACGCCGTTAGTGGCGAGGATGGGCAGATGCAGCGCGCGGGCAATGTCGAGCGCAGCGCGGTTGCGGAACTCTTCGTCGCGATGGAAGTGGCGCTGCAGTTCGACGTAGACGTTGTCGCGACCGAAGATCTGGGTGAGGCGTTCGACGGAATGGAGTGCTTCGTCGTATCCGCCATGGGCGAGAGCGGCGGCCAGCGGGCCTTCGTCGCCGCCGGTGAGGCAGATCAGGCCGGAGGAGTGGTGTTCGAGCTCGTGGGGGAAGACGGCGCCTTCGTCTTTTGGGGCGCGCAGCTTCATGCGGGTGAGAAGCTGGCAGAGATTCTGGTAACCGGCGCGGGTGGCGACGAGGAGCGGGAGGCGGAAGCTAGTACCGAGTACCGAGTACCGAGTACCGAGAAAAGCAGGTCCTTCGCTGCGCTCAGGATGACAAATGTTTTTTGGGTGAAGTTTTTTGTGGGGAAGTTTTTCTTTCGACGTTGCGGTTACAGCACTGTCTTCACTCGGTACTCGGTACTCGGTACTTGATACTAGCTCGCAGGCGATTTCGGCGCCGATGTGGGCGCGGAGGCCGGCGGACTTGGCCGCCATGTGGAAGCGGGGAGCGCCGTAGAGGCCGTCACGGTCGAGCAGCGCCATGGCAGGCTGCTGGCGCGCGGCGCAAATGGCGATCAGGTCCTCGGGCAGGGAAGAGCCTTCGAGGAAGCTGAAAGCGGAGCGAGCGTGGAGTTCGATGTACATATCAGTTGCCAGTTGCCAGTGGTCAGTTGCCAGAGAAAACCGGCCACGGATTGGCACGGATTTTCATGGAGCATGGATTCCTGTTCTTTTATTCCTCTGTGACTCTGTGGTGAACCTACGAGATGGACGGGCGAGGACGCCCGTCGCTCCATTGATTGGCGGAAGCTAGGAGCTAGCAGCTAGTAGCTGTCTTCAGTCATAGCTTCCCTCCACGAACCAGCGGCCGCTGAGCAGGTCGTGTACCAGGCGGTAGAGCATGAGCACGATTTGTGGCAGGGAGCTGGTCCCTGACAACTGGCTGCTGGCAACTGGCAACTGAATGGCGATGTCCCATTCGTCGCGCGACCAGCCGTCCTGCTCCCACCAGTCGCCGGAAGAGCGCCAGGGGCCGGCCATCCAGAGGATGTCGCCGTGAATGTCTTTGCGGCGCGGACAGACGATGTGCGCGGGCTTGCCATCGCGCAGAGTGACGGTGGCACGGGCGGGTGGACGGAAAATGCGCAGTGCGGTGATCGGGGCTTCGGCCGCACAGCGAGAACCAGTACCGAGTAGCGAGTACCGAGTACTGAGAAAAGCGGGTCGCCCTCGGCCAGCTCGGGGCAGGCTTTCGCTTTGCTCCGAAAAAGCAGGTCCTTCGCTGCGCTCAGGAGGACAAAGCTTTTTTTTCGGGAGTGTATTGGACTTCTTGTCTTTGCGGGTTTCATCGGATGCGGGCGGGACGAAGCGCTGCATGCGGAAGCCTGCGGGATGATGCGTGTCGAGCAGTTCGGTGGCGCCGACTTTGTCCGGGCCCACCATGCCGGCGATGCGAGCCAGGGTGAGTTCGAGTTTTTCCGGCTCCGGCGTGGGGGGCTGGAAGAGGCCGCCCTGCGCGGCGCGGGGGCGGGCGGGTTCGGCGGAGAGATGGATTTTCAGGATCGGCGCGCCCGGAGGATGCGCCTTGAGATCGAGTTGCAGAAGCTTGAGAAAGGTTTTGGCATCGAGCATGGGGATGGGGAGACGCAGGGTGCGCGTGAAGTGACGGGATTTTTGGGAGGAGCTGGCTGTCGGGAGCTGCCGACCCTGCGGGTCGGCTGGACAGGCGGGGGCGCCTGTCCCTACACAGTTCGTGGCTGGGCGGGTGAGGGCTTGCCCTGAGCTTGTCGAAGGGGCACCCGCCCCCACGTGGTTCTGGTCGGATTCCGGGATGGCATCCACTGTGGGGATGTCTTCTGCGAAATAGAAACCGGTGTCGAGTTCGAATCGGAGGCGGAGTTGCTGGGCGGCGAGGGCGCGGCTGGCCAGGCGGGCGCACAGCTGCTCGAGCATGTGCGAGAGCAGGAATGCGAGCGGCTCGAGCAGCACGAGCGGGTGTTCGAGTTCGGCGGCTTCTTCGAAGATCAGCGGAATTTCTACCGGCACCAGCGTTCGCTGGACCGTGCCGCGCGCGAGTTGCTGCAGGCGCAGGCCGGTTTGGCCGAGGCGCTGGCTGAGCGCGATCTCGGGCAATGCGGCCAGCGCGCGCAAGTTGCGCACGCCCCACAGATCGAAGGTTTCGAGCAGGCGGGCGGCATCCTGCGCTTCGGTCTTTTGCGAGTTTCGCGAAGTGGTATTCAGCGAGCCGGCTTTTGGAGGAGCACTCGCCAGTCTCCTTTCCTGGGGGGTCTTCGTTTCTGGAGCGGGCGGGGAGGTGTCGAGCTCCGGGAAGAGCACATCGAGCGGTAGGCTGCCGAGCCGTTCCGCCTCCTGGCCTTCGGGAATCACGGTGACGCCGGAGAAGCCGCGAGCGGCAAGGCGGGCGGCGTCGGGATTCGCGGCAGCGGCGACATGCACCTCAAGACCGAGATCGGAGGCGCGGCGCGCCAGATCGCGGGCGATGCGGGCGGGCGGTCCGAAGAGCGATTCGAGTCCGGCGAGATCGAGCAGCACGGTGTCGGGCGCGGTGTCTTCCACGCGCGGCGAGAACGATTGCGCGCCGTCGAGCAGGGCGGCGTGGGCGGCGGCTTCCTGCAGCGGTGAGCGGGCGCGCAGCGTGAGTTGGGTGCAGGGCTCGACCTGAATCTTCGTCATGCCGGGCTCGATGCCGAGTTGGCGCGCGCGTTCATTCACGGCCAGAACTTTTTCGAGCGGGGGTTTGCCTTCGAGCACGGCGAGCGGCTGGGCGCGCAGTTCGGGCTGGGCGCGCAGGAGGGCCTCGACGGGAAAGTCGGGAACGAAGATGCAGGCGTAGGGCATGGAAAACCGTCGTTGGTCGTTCGTCGTTGGTCGTTGGCGATAGGCTTCAGGCTTTGGGCTTTGGGCAGCGGATTGCGTCAACCGTGGGCGCGGAGGTGATGGGCGCGCAGGGTAAAGGCGTTGATGTTGTTGGCGGCGGCGGCAGGCGTGGGGGCGGAATGCGCCGGGATGGGGCGGGCGGAGATGGGGCGGACGGGGATGGGGCAAGCAGAGACGGGGCAAGCAGAGACGGGGCAAGCCCCGTCTCTACCGGGGTGATCGGTGGAGCGGGTGAAGAAGGTGGTGGCGGATTGGGCGGGTTTGCGCTCCAGGCGCGAACGCAGGAGTTCAATGCGGATGGGCAGGGTATCGAGCAGATGCACGTGGGCGGGGTAGCTATGAGCTTCGAGCTGCGAGCTACGAGTGGAGATATGAGAACGGACAGCTGACAGCTGAGAGCTGATAGCTAACAGTGGTGAGTTGACCGCTGAATGCTTTGTGCTGAATGCGGATGGCTTTTTCCCCAACGACAAACGACTGTCTTTAGCCTGCCCTGAGCTGAGCGAAGGAGCCTGCGACTGTTTCTCAATCCAACTCCGTTCCTGGCCTGCCATCCGCAGGCTGAGCGTGGCGCAGGTCTGGGCGCAGGGTTGTTCGCCGATGGCGAGCAGGATGGTGGGCGTGGGTTCGATGGCGCGGCGGAAGCGAAACCAGGTAGTGAGCGGGATGCGGCGCGCGATTTTTACCGGCACGCCGGCTAGATCGATGGCGATCAATCCAAAGCCTCCGCTTTGCAGCAGCAGGTCGGCGGCGCGCAGGGCCTGTTCGACGGGTTTTTCCAGAAACCGGTCGTTAGATCGGTCGTTGGTCCCTTCGCTCAGCTCAGGGCAGGCTAAAGACGGTCGTTGGTCGTTAGGAAAGGAACCGTTACCGAAATCTGCACCGCTGTTTGTTGATCGCGAATTGCCGCGTACCTTCGCCGGCGGCGTGGGTGTGCAGCGCACCCAGAGCAGGCGAGCCAGGTCGATGCCGGCGGCGGCGCCAAAGCGCGGATGGAAGGCATCGCTGGCATCGATGAGCGCGCAGATTTCTCCGCGGCGGGTGGCGGCGGCGAGGGTGGCCAGCAGCACGCTGGTGCGGCCGGAGGAGTCGGGGCCGCTGATCTCGGTGAGGCAGCCGCGCGGCAGGCCCCCGGTGAGCTGGTCGAGAGCGTCAACCCCGAAAGAAACCATTTCGGGAGCAGGGCGAACTTCCAGGTGAGTGGCGGGCGTGACACGGGCGAGCCGGGGAGTTTCGGCCAAATGTTTCAGCAGCGCGCCGGGGTTCGCGAACCCGGAGTTCTGCACGGGCAACGGACTTTCGGGAAGTGCGGGCTGGGAAGCCATAGAAACCTCGAGGAAAGCGGGGGAAGTGCGGGTGGGGACGCCCGTAATTTTCGCTTTTTATTCGTCTATGAAAGATTCTGCAATGCGGCCGGGCGGCTGTCAAGAGGGGAAGAAAAGTACAGTTTTGTGGGGCTTTTTACGGCTGATTTTCGCCCAGGCGTGGAACTGGTTCACTCAGAGAACGGCGCATCCAGGCATTCGACTCTCCCCACCTAAAATAAGAAGGAGAGCTGCAAGGTGCTGCAGAGATGGTGTTCAGGGAAGCGACCGCGTGATCTCGCCTGACACCGTTGCGCTTCGGCGAGGTCCAAGGTCAAGGAAACGGTAAAAACCTGCGCCGCCGCCGCTTCCCTGAAACGTTTTTACACTACGCACCGGGGCAGCATTGCAGTATCAGGTTTTTCGCGTAGGCAAGCGGCTAGTTGCTAGTATTGTCTGGCGGTAATCCCGGATACATTCCGCGGTTTCAAGGGCGTTCCGGCCTAGTGGCGAGCACCAGCGATCGCCAAGGCAGCGCCGGCCACTACCAGCACAATGCTGACGCCGCGGGGCATGCCTTCGTTGTGCTGGGTTTCCACGCCGATCGTGGTGTCGCCGACCTTTATGGAGCGGTTCTCGCGATGCGGGACGGGCACGAAGAATGAGCCGACTCCAATAATCAGCAAAACCAGGCCCACCACTAAAAGTGTTCTCATGATGTTCTCCGGAAACGGCGCGTGTTCGGCGTACGGACGCGTGGCGGGTACGGGAAGGCAGGAATCAGCCCCGGGTGTCCCAGGCGTCGCTTGTCGCGATGCCGGGAGGAGTCCGGGGCCGTTGGTTCAAGTCATGCTGGGTGACTAGCTTACTTTGCGCTCCTGATGCGGGACGCTGGTTGGGGAGGCGGCCTCCGAGTAGTTCCAGGTGTCGATCTGTTTCTGTGCTTCTTCTTTGTTGATGCCGTAACGTTCCTGAAGCTTGCCGACGAGTTTGTCTTTTTGTCCGTTGATGACATCGAGATCGTCATCGGTGAGCTTGCCCCACTTCTGCTTAATGGCTCCCTTGGCCTGCTTCCATTTGCCCTCAATCTGATCCCAGTTCATAAAACACTCCTAAAGCAATGAAATTAAGTTCTTCGGCCGGTTGCACCGATGGATCGCGGCAGCAACCGGGCGATTTTCCGAGGCTACGGGGCGAGGGCAGGAATAAGAATCCCGAGGAGTCCTGAGGGGTGCGGAGGAAAGGACCCTAGGGAGAATCTGGCCGCGCTGAAGCAGTGGCGTCCGGATAGCGGCCAGCAAGATGGGGGATGCTTAAATAATTGAAAGCAATGGCGATGGTCACGGATCAGCCCGCCGGCGGAACCTCTGCTTAAAATATTCGGCTCGCTCGTGCGTCTACATAGTAGATGGACGAAGCGCTGAGCGACCGATGGCCGACGACGGAGCAGGATCAGCAGATCTCGGCGACGATCTCGCGCGAGCAGGGGCGACTGCGCAATTTCATCCGGCGGCGGGTGGCGGATCCGGGGGATGCGGAAGACATCCTGCAAGACGTCTTCTACGAACTGGTGGAAGCGTACCGGTTGATGAAGCCGGTAGAACAAGTCACGGCATGGCTGTTTCGAGTAGCCCGCAACCGGATCACAGATTTGTTCCGTCGAAGGGCGCGCGACGGGGCCGGGGTCGAAGCGGAATCGGAACCAGGGGACGAGGAGAGTCCAAGGCTGGAAGAATTGCTGCCGTCCTCCGGGCTCGAGCCGGATGCAGCGTATGCCCGCGGCGTGCTGCTCGAGGAATTGGATGAGGCGTTGGAGGAATTGCCGGAGGAGCAGCGGGAAGTCTTCATCGCGCACGAGTTGATGGGGTACAGCTTTAAAGAACTGGCGGCGCGGACGGGTGTGAGCGTGAATACGCTGCTGTCGCGAAAGCACTACGCGGTGCTGCACCTGCGGGAACGGATGCAGGACATTTACGAAGAATTCAGGAAACGGTAGGACACGACCATGAAAACAAAACGGATTCTGCGAGGAGTGAAGTTTGCGCTGTTGGGGGCGCTGTTTCTCGCGATCTTCACCTTTGCGGTGATGAGCTTGTGGAATTGGCTGATGCCGACGCTGTTTGGCTGGCGCCTGATCACGTTCTGGCAAGCGCTGGGGCTGTTGATTCTGAGCAAGATTCTATTCGGCGGATTCCGCGGCGGGCCGCATCGTCATTGGCACTGGCGGCGGCGCATGATCGAGCGCTGGGAACAGATGACGCCGGAGGAGCGGGAGAAATTCCAGCAGGCGATGCGGGGCAGGTGCGGAACCTTCCGAGTCTCGACGGTAGAGCCAAAGGCATGAAAAGCAAGGACAAAAAGGAGTTGCCAAGCAGGGGCCGCCGAGGCGGATGGTTTTCGTGGTATATTCGCTTTCTATTCGCTGGAAGTGGGGCCCCTCCGAAGTCAGACCTAATCGGATACAGGGAGAGCAACGATGCTGAAAGTGACCGTTGAACACGCGGGACCGGTCGTCATTCTGCACTGTGCGGGCAGGATCGTGCGCGGGGATGAAAACGCCCTGTTGTGTAAAGCAGTGCAACAGAGGAGCAAGGAAGTCCTGCTGGACCTGAGTGCGGTGGAGGCGATCGATGCGGCTGGGGTCGGCGCGCTGATTGCGCTGCAGGCGGCCGGGGTTTATCTCAAGCTGCTGAATCCCAGCAAAGCGGTGGCGGAGGTTCTGCGGGTCACGCAGTTGGAGTCGGTGTTTGAAATTTGCGGGACGCCTGGGAGCGCAACCGGGCTGAAACACGGCGCCACCGGAGACGATGCCGGCGTTGTCGCCAGCCGCGTTTGCGCGGAGTAAGTCATTTTGAATGGCGGTCGAGGCATCCCGCCTTGATCGGATTCCTTCCTACCAGGGGATGGAGTGCGCATTCACATACGCGCGCGATTCCCAGTCAGGTATAACCGGCGTGGCGCACGAGGATTGGGCCGGGTGAACCCGGTGCGTGCGAAAAATTTCTGGAACTATTCCGCAGGTTTCCGCGAAGACAGTATGAAGCCTCGTCAGAATTTGTGATGCAGAAGCTGTGACGAAGATAGCCGGCATGGACCAGCTCGCAAGCCGATCGGATGCTGAACTGCTGCAGCTGGCGCTGGCGGGCGATGAAGACGCGTTTTTGCGGTTGTATGAAAAGCTAAAGTCCGGCATTTTTCGCTATGCCTTCTTTATGACCAGTTCCAAATCCGCCGCGGAAGAAGTGACCCAGGAAGTGTTCCTCTCGTTGCTGCGCGAGGGAAGGAAATACCGGGCGGATCTGGGCGATGTGGGGGCATTTGCTTTTGGGATTGCACGCAACATCGTGCGGCGGGTGGAACGCCGGGAGCGGGCGTATGAACCGTTGCCGGAGAGTCACACGCCCGAACAGTTCTCGCGCGGCCTGGTTTGCGAGCCAGAAGGATTGCCGGGGCAGATGATTCGAGGGGAACTGGTAGCGAAGGTGCAGGCAGCGATCGCAACATTGCCCGATCACTACCGGCAGGTCGTGGTGCTGTGTGACTTGTGCGAGTTTTCGTACGGGGAGGCAGCTGTGCGGCTGCGCTGCGCGGTAGGCACGATCCGGTCGAGGCTGAATCGGGCGCATGGCCTGCTGGCGCAGAAGTTGAAGCCGCTCCGAAGCCCGAGGCGGGATATCGAGGCTGCCGGACCCGAGGGGTGTGTCGTATGAATTGCCAGGTTGTACGGGCTTGCTTCGAAGATCCGCTGCGCCCGGATTTCGATCAGCGGGCGGCGGCGGCGGAAGTAGCGGAGCATGTAATGAGCTGCGCCGAGTGCAGCCGCTTCGTAGAGGCGCAGCGCAGGCTGGGCGATGGCTTGCGGATGGCGCGAGAATCGGCGCCTGCGGTGCCGGTATCGCTTGATGCCGCGGTGCTGGCGAACTACCGCGAGCATGCGGAAGAACGGGCGCAAACGGTTCGGCCGAGTTTTGCCAAGCGGCCGCGATGGCTGCCGGTGCTGCTTTGGAGCGCAGCCGCGGTCGCCCTGCTGCTGGTGGGGATGATTGCGCTGGGTCCGCGGCGAGCGGCGGTTCCTGTGGCAGCGAAACCGCAGAGTGCTCAACCGGTGGCGAATTCTCAAACAGTGAACGCGATGGGGGGAGATAAGCGGGGAACGGTGGAGCCCGTCGAATCGCGAGCCGTTGCGGCGCTCCCGCGTCGTTCTCCGATGGAAAATTCAGGCAAGCCGGCTCGGGCCGCGGCGGCAATGCCTGGGGAGCCGCTGCCCGCCAGCTTCCGCGGCCTGATGTACTGCGATGCGCTGAGCTGCGGGGGAGCGATGGAAGTGATCCGGGTGCAATTGCCGGCTTCGGCGGCGGCTTTGGCACCGAGGTCGGTTCCGAGCGGAGAGGCGGTGTACGCCGATGTGCTGGTGGGGCCGGACGGGATTGCCCGGGGAATTCGAATCGTAGAGTGAAAGGTCGAGGGGGAGGAAGAGTGATGCGCTGGAACGTTTTCGTCACAATGGTTGTGTTGAGTCTGGCGGCGGGATTGTCCGCTCAGAACGGACAGGAATCCGGATCGGTCGCGGTGACCGGGGGACCTATGGTGGGACCCAAAGCGGGCATGTTCGCCATGAGCGTGCGCGACATGGATGCGGCCCCGGTGAAGGGGGCGCCATTCTGTGCGACGGTGGTCACGGACCACAGCCAGACTTTTGCCGATGGCAACCGGATCCACACCAATGACAGTTCCACATTGTGCCGCGACAGCGAAGGACGCGTCCGGCGGGAGGCTGCGCTGAATCTGCTGGGGGCAGGATCGGGGAAATCGGCCGAGAAGCTGATCACGATTGTCGATCCGGTGGCCGGCGTGCGCTACCTGCTGGATCCAGTGAACAAGGTGGCGCACAAGATGCCGCTGCCGCCGCCGGGCAGCGTGGTTGCGGGGCCCGGAGGCCCCCCCGAGAAGGGCGAGCACGTGATGATCTATCGCGCGGAAGGAGGGGGCGGGCCGCAGCTATTTAACTCAAACGTGTTTTTCAAAAAGATGGTGCCGGGTGCGAACGAGCCGGCGCCGGCGACCGAGGAACTCGGCGATCAGACCATCAACGGGATCCGGGCGACAGGCAAGCGTATGACTACCACGATTCCGGCGGGCCAGATGGGGAATGACAAGCCCATCGTGGTGACGTCGGAACAATGGTATTCCGCCGACCTGAAGGCGACCGTGATGACTAAGCACAGCGACCCATGGGCGGGAGAGTTGAAGACGGAGTTCACCAACGTGAATACGGCGGAGCCCGATCCGTCGATGTTTAGCGTGCCCAGCGATTACCGGATCGCGGACGACAAGAACGGACAGGTGCGGATCCAGATGGCCGCGCCGCTGCCGGCCACGTTGCCGCCCCTGCCGCCGCAGTAGGCGGGGGTTTTCTGAGCGGCAGGATTCCTCGACCGCGGTAGAGACAGGGCTGGCCCCGTGTCAGACACGGCAAGCCGCGTCTCTACGGACCCTTGTCGACTTGCACGATGTCCTGATCGGGGCCGGTCCAGGCGGCGGGACCCTCGTGACTGAACTTCTGCGCCGCGTCGTCCCAACGGAGAACGGTGGTTGTGCTTGCGCCTTTTTCATAGGCGTAGGTTTGGCCGTCGTCCTGGTAAAGGGCGAACTCGGCGTTGGCGCCGGGGTAGACGCGGACCTTCGCGATTTTCTGCACGTCGCGCGTGCTTTCGATCGGCTCGCCGAGAGGCACGATGGAACCGGCCCGGACGAATAGCGGCAGGGTGTCGATGGGAGCGTCGACCTTCACGGTCTGGCCGCCGTGCAGGCGTTGGTTGGTCCAGAAGTTGTACCAATCGGCTCCCGCGGGAAGATAGACGTCGCGGCTGGTTTGCCCCTGGTCGGTGACGGGAGCTACCAGAAACGCAGGCCCGAACATGTATTCGTCGCGGAGGTCGGCCACCTTCGGGTCGTCAGGAAAATCCATGAAGAGAGCGCGCATATAGGGCGCGCCGGTTTGATTCGTGGTGTGAGCCAGAGAATAGATGTAGGGCAGGAGCTGATAGCGGAGGCGAAGGTATTTTTCGAGAATCGGCTCGGCCTGCTTGCCATAGGACCAGACCTCGTTATAGCGGCGACTGCCGTGGGCGCGGAAGATGGGAAGGAAGGACGCGTATTCGAACCAACGGGTGTAAAGCTCGGGGTAGTCGTCGTAGCCGCCGACGTTGTCGCGGGCATCGGAAGGATCGAGCAGCGGCGGATGGGCGGGATGATGCTCGGCGGGGAGGTATTCCTAGCCGCCGATGTCGTCGGTCCAATACGCCATGCCGGAGGCAGCGAAGTCGAGTCCGGTAGGAATCTGGCGCTTGAGCGTGTCCCAGGTGGGATAAATATCCGACGACCAGAACATGGTGCCGTTGCGTTGCGCGCCGAGATAGGCGTCGCGGGAAAGGATTAGCGCGCGGTGCTTTACGTCGCGGCGGTAGCCGTCATAGATGGCGGCAGTGTGCAGTAGGGGGTAGATGTTGAAGTAACGCGTGCCCGGCCCGACGAAGAAATAGCTGCCGTTGGGCGGGAGGTCGGGCTCGGTTTCGTCAGCCCAGATGGCGTCGAAGCCCTTGCTGAGGATGTTGTCGCGAATCGTGTCCCAGAACCAGCGGGCGGCATCGGGATTGGTGGTATCGATGTCGGATCCGGCTCGATCGTAGGGCAAGCCGTTGGTTGGGGTGCCGTCGGCCAGATGCAGGAGCCATCCTTTCTGGCGGAGCAGGTCGTAATATCGGGAGCCCTCGGTGAAGCGCGGCCAGACACTGATCATGGTTTCAAAGCCCATGTCGTGCAGTTGACGATTCATGGCGGCAGGATCGGGCCACTGCTCGGGGATGAAATCAAACTGGCCCATCTTCGAGTAGTAGAACCAGTCGACCACGAGGATGTCGGCGGGAAGATGGCGTTCGCGATAACCTTTGGCGACGGCCAGGACTTCGGCCTGCGAGGAGTAGCGCTGCTTGCACTGGATGTAGCCGTAGGCGGCTTTGGGAAGCAGAGGAGTCGCGCCGGTCAGCAGGCGATAGCCGGAATAAATTTCGTCGAGGGTGTTGCCGGCAATCACGAAGAACGAGACGCGGTTTCCGACTTCGGAAGTCCACTTGGTTTTCTCGTTGAAACCGGGTTCGATGATGGTCTTGGATGGGTTGTCCCAGATCATGCCGTAACCCTTGTTGGTGACGACGAAGGGAACGCAGACGCTCGGCCCACCGGTGGCGGTGTAGTTGTGCCAGCAGTCGATGGTGTGGCCGCGATGATCGAGGAAGCCTTCCTGGTTTTGGCCGAGGCCGTAGTAGTGCTCATCGTCAGGGGAGGCGAAGGTGGCGCCGACTTGGAAGAAGGGAGGGTCCGACGGGCGCTTGTCGTTCACGATGGCGGCGTTGCCGTCCTTGTGGTTGGGGACCGACATCGACCAGCCCGTCATCTGCAGGAGGACTTTGCCCTCCGGAGTGCCGATCACGATGTGGGCGGGCGGCGCCGAGCCATTGAAGAATTTCGCGATGTCGGCCTGCGTGGCTATCTGTTTGCCGGGATGAGGAGCGGCCACGGTGACGACCAGGCGGGGCGAGCGATAGGTTTCTCCGCGGCTGTCAGTCGCATGAGTCCATGCGGTTGCCGACGGTGTAGCGAGGAAGCCGAACCCCGGAGGCGCCAAGACCTGCGACTTGTCGAGGCTCAGCGTCACGCGAATGATGTTAGGAGCGTAGGGCTCGAGGCTGATGGTGCTGTTTTGCCGTTCCATCACGAACCGAGGCTCATTTTGAGCGGGTGCCGGAAGGCTGAGAATCGAGAGCAATCCCACAACAACACAAATTGCGGATAACCTGCGGGCCATCGCGTCTCCTCGGGGAGTTTTCTGTCCTGGGGATTTTGGAGGGAGAGGCTTGAGAGCGGGACGATCCAAATCAGATTTGCGGAAGTGATCTTTCAAGCTGCGAACTCTGAACCGCGGCCGCCGGTCGGCGGGAAGGGAGCCCGGGGACTGCGTTCTCAGCCGAGAGCGTAGCCATCGAACTCGGAGCCGTCGAAGGAAGGCGGGGCGCTGGGGGTTCCGGATTCCAGCGACTGGCGCTGCAGGAAGAAGTCGATGTTCCCGCGCATGACCAGGTGCGGCGCAAGCGGCACCTGATAGGCCGGACACGAGCCCTCGACCAGGAACTCGTGAAGCAAGCGGAACGCCATGCGTCCTTGGGTGTAGGGGCGCTGGTAAACGGTGGCCAAAACGTTGCCTTCGCGAATGTGGGTGACGAGAGCGGGGAACAGGTCGGTGGTAATGATGCAGAGTTGCTTGAGAATGCCGGTATCGCGGGCCGCCTCCAGGACCGGAATGGAAGCTTCGGTGGTGATGTAAATTCCGGCAAGGTCGGGATGCGTTTCAAACAGGCGGCGGCTCTTGTGGTAGGCGTCGGCTTCGATGTCGTGATCTTCGATGGTTTCCACCAGCGACATTTTGGGATAGTAGCGATGCAGGGTCTCGTCGAAGGCCTTGCGCTTTTCGGCGTGCTCAGTGATGGCGAGATCGCTGAGGGTGACGGCGAGCTTTCCGGTGCCGCGGAGGATTCTGCCAAACAGGTCGCCGACCAGGGAGCCGCTGACCAGGGTGTCGATGGAGACGACGGCCAGGCGGCCGGTGCCGGGGGCGTCGGTAGAAACGCAGACGACGGGAATCTGGGCCCGCACCGCCCGGCGCATCTGGGTGCGCATGCGGTCGGGGCGGCTGGGAAAAGTGATGATCCCGTCGACCCCTGCCTTGACGGCCGCATCGAAGGCTTCATCGTCGCCGTCGTGGAGGGTGGGACTGGTTCGGAACTCGATCTCGGTACTGCCCATGCTCAGGGATTCGGCCTCTTTGAGGATGCCGGCGCGGACCTCATCCCAAAAGGAAGTCGTGCCTTTTAAGGTGTTTACGGAAACTCTGAGGTTTCGTCGACGGGACAGGTAGCGGCCCGCGAGGTTCGGGCGGTAGCGCATGCTGCGGGCCATCTGAAGGACGCGGGTTTTGGTGAGGGGACTGACGCCGGGGTGATCGTGCAACGCGCGATGCACGGTACCGGTGGAGACGCCGAGGGCATCGGCGAGGTCGAAAAGGGTGACTCTTTTGTCCAACGCACACCCTCCGAGGTGAGGTTCCGGGAAAGCGGAGAGGGCTACGGAATATCGTAAACGTTTACGAACGAGATTCTGGACGAGGTTGTACAGATTGTCAACTGGTCTCTAGCTCATTCCAAGGCGGAGGGTTCGGCAGTCTGCGGGCTAATGCGCCCGACCGGGAGGTTGGTGTGGGGCGGTGCCGGGCACATGCGCTGCTGGCAGCGAAAGCGGTTGAGCTCTCCGCAAAACCATAGAACGAAAATCCATCGGGCGCCTGCATTATTTCGCGGGTCGGGGCGGGCTGAGGTTCGCACGGTTGCTTGACTTTCCGTCTTGCGCCGGGCTTAACTCGCGACTAATGGCTGATGGTCGCGACAATCGCTCCAGGGACCGGGGATTGCGCTGCAGGGGAGCGATCTACGCGGCTGTTTTCTTCGTCGTTGCAATTTCGATCGCCTACAGCCAGACGGGCGCCTCGACCCCGGATACTCTTCGCCAACACTATGAGGCGGCACAGAGCGCGCAGGCGGCCGGCCAGCTGGATCGGGCAAGCGCGGAGTATCAGGCCTTTGTGGCGGAGGCGCTGCGCCGGATCGCCAAGCGCTGGGGAGCCGCGGGTGATCTGGATAAGGCCATTTCGTTGTTGCGGGATGCGCTTGGGCTTACGCCCGATGAGGTTGGGTTGCGTCTTGAGTACGCGGAGGCGTGCCGGGCAGCCAACGATTTGCCGACGGCCAAAGCGGTCGCGGAAAAGCTGGTGGCCGATCAGCCCGCGAACGCGAAGGCTCGCCTGGAACTGGGGCGAACGCTGTCACAAATGGGAGACAACAAGGCCGCGAAATCGCAACTGGAAACGGCGGTGGCGCTCGATCCGGATTTCGAGAACGGATATGCGCTGGCGATCGTGGAGCTGAAGCTCAAGGACCTGGAAGGCGCCTCCGAAATTTTTGGTGAGATGCTGAAAGGGATTGGAGACACCGCCGAGATCCACATGCGGTTCGGCCGCGCTTACGCGGAAACGGGATACTCGCAGGAGGCAATCCACGAATTTCAGAAGGCGCTGGCCAAGGACAGCAAGATTGCCGGCGCGCACTACTCGCTCGGAGCCACGTACCTGATCGCTCTGGGCGACGCGGCGCTGAACGATGCGGAGAAAGAATTTCGGGAGGAACTGCGGAATCATCCGGACGACTTTTATAGCTTGTTTCAGCTGGGGAATATCGCGCTCGGCCAGCATCGGCTGGCGGATGCGGGACGCGATTTAACCCGCGCGACCGGGCTGCAGCCGCGGAATCCGGATCCGTTCCTCTCGCTGGGACAGACCTATGTCGAAATGAATCGCGCGGCAGAGGCGGAGGCGGCGCTGCGGAAGGCAATTGCTTTGACCCAGGATGCTTCGCGCAATCATTTTCAGGTACAGCGCGCGCACTACCTGCTGGGACGATTGCTGGTGCAACAAGGCCATGCGCAGGAAGCGCAGGCGGAATTGAAAATCGCCGCCGAGTTGCTCAAGCAAGTGGTGGCGGCCAACCAGGGAGTCGTAAGGACGGAAATCTCTCCGCACACGGCGGAGTCGATGGAGTTGGAAGCCAGCAAATTGGCGGTGGTCGATCCGGGCGCGGTGAAAGAGATCACGGAGTTCGAGGCGCGGATCGATCCGGCGGTTGCCGACAGCTACAACAACCTGGGCGTCATTGCGGCCGGTCGGAGCGAGTTCCTGAGTGCGTTCGAGTACTTCCAGAAAGCGGCGAAGTGGAATCCTTCACTGGAGGGAATTGACTACAACCTGGGAAGAGCGGCGTTTTCGGCGCGGCAATATGCGCAGGCGGTGGCGCCATTAGAAAAGTCGCTGGCGGCGCATCCGACAGATTCGTGGACCCGGGCGGCCCTGGGTTCCAGCTACTTCTGGGTGCAGCGGTACGCCGACGCGGTGCGGACGTTGCGGCCGATGGAAGCCGCACTCAGTTCCTCGGTGGCGCTCAATTTTGTTTACTCGGTGGCCCTGGTGAACTCGGGCGAGGTCGCGGAGGGGGTGAAGCGGCTGCAGGACCTGCAAAAGGGAAATCCGGCAGTGGCGGCGATCCCGGCGCGATTGGGGGAAGCGTATGCCAGCCAGGGGGACTATCCGCGAGCGGCTGAGGAATATCGGGAGGCGTTAAAGCTCGATCCGTCGGATACGACTTCGGAATACCAGTTGGCGATGAGCCTGATTCACCTGCAGCGCAAGGCGGAGGCGGTGGAGGTGCTCAAGGATACAGTCCGGCGCGGGTCAAATGACGCCGAGGTGTACTCCCAGCTCGGAACACTGCAACTTGAAAGCGGCGACGTGAAAGGAGCGATTGCCAGCCTGGAAGCTGCGAGCAAGATGGATCCGGGAAAGGATCGAATCCATTATCAATTGGCGGAGGCATACCGGCGCGATTCGCGGAGCGCCGATGCGGAGCGCGAGATGAGCCTGTATCAACAGGCGCAGAAGGCGAACGCGGAAAAGCAACTTCCGCCGCAGCCCAATTGAGAGTCCGGGTGAGACCTCAGTGCCGTCCCTGAAGGGACTCACACCTGTCCCCCACAGTGAACCCCGGACCTACGAGTCCGTACGAGACACCAGTGTCGTCCGCTGAAGCGGACTCAGATTCCCGACTTTCGCTTTCCCAGCGCTGAAGCGCTGGGCTAATCACTGCCGTCGCTGCGCGACTGTATGGAATCTGTTTCTGGGCTAGTCACTGCCGTCGCTGCGCGACTGTATGGAATCTGTTTCTGGGCTAGTCACTGCCGTCGCTGCGCGACTGTATGGAAT
>Ga0126373_10000062_pt1 | contig 93835 bp, 82 predicted proteins | sample PanSoiMetPlot_11_FD_92545 | JGI IMG/M metagenome (GOLD analysis project Ga0126373, IMG submission 92545) | Tropical forest soil microbial communities from Panama - MetaG Plot_11 | ecosystem: Environmental > Terrestrial > Soil > Tropical forest > Bulk soil | place: Panama | collected 2016-02-17
ACCGGGAAGAGACTGGCGGGCGAGGCGGCCTGGCAGGAAGCCGAACGCCGGCTGAGCCGTCAACGTCCCGGCGATTTCAATCAAGCCATGATGGAACTGGGGGCGACCGTCTGCGTGCCCGGCGCACCGCGATGCTTGTTCTGTCCGGTGCAGGATTTGTGCGCCACGCGCGGCGAGTTGGCGCAGGAGAGGCCCGGGACGAAGCAGCAAAAGCGGAAGATTCACTATGCGCTGGGGCGCCAAGGCGAAGCGGTGTTCCTGGTCCAACGCGCAAACGACGTGTCGCTGATGCCGGGGATGTGGGAGCTTCCGGAACTTACCAACGGGCACCGATCCAAGCGGCCGCTTCTCCAGTTGAAGCATTCGATTACGGTAACCGACTATGACGTACGCGTGGTGGAGTGCTTACCGGCCGTCGGGGCGGCGGGTAAGTGGATTCCGCAACCGCGGCTCGATTCCATGGCACTAACCGGGCTAACGCGAAAAATCCTGCGAAGGGTGGGCGTCATCTAAATTGGGAGGCATAACTAAACTGATTTAGATTGTTATGGGAGGAAAGACGAACATGGCGGCCCTGACCCCTGGCAGCACCGCGCCGGATTTTTCACTGAGCACCCTGGATGGCAAGAAGTTCTCTCTGCGAGAGGCGCTGACGCGCGGGCCGGTCGTGCTGGCGTTTTTCAAGGTTTCGTGCCCGACCTGCCAGTATGCGTTTCCATTCCTGGAGCGGTTGTTCCATGCCTACAAGAACCAGGGTGTCACGCTGATTGGCGTCAGCCAGAACCCGGCGGAGGATACCGCGGCCTTCGTGAAGGAGTACCGGGTCACGTTTCCAATTGCGCTGGACGACACCAGGAAGTTTGCGGTGTCCAACGCATACGGCCTGACCAACGTGCCCACGTTGTTCTGGGTCGAGCCCGATGGCGAGATCGAAATTACCAGCGTGGGTTGGAACAAGGCCGAGTTTGAAAAGATCAACCAGCGGATGGCGGAGAGCGGCAAACTGTCGGTCGTGATGCCGTTTCGTTCCGGGGAAGAGGTCCGGGACTTTCGGGCGGGTTGAGGGTCGAGAAACTAGTTCCGCGGGTCGCGGAACAACTACCCGATAGGCCGTGAACTGTCGAACTGAGCCAGGCCGCGGCACTTTCTGTACAATCGAACAAGCTTCCAAAAACCATTCCAGTTGAGCGGAGCCCAATCCAAGCATGCGCAAGGTCCTCCTGTTTTTTTGCTGTGCGCTGGTCGCGTTCAGCGGGTCGAGGTTGTGCGCCCAAGGCGGCGCAGGAGTTCGTTCGGTAGCGGCGGCTTACCCGCATCTTCCCCCGGGGGTGTATGCGGCGATGGAGACCATCAATCCGGATCGCATCCGAGCGCACGTGCGCTTTCTGTCGCATGATTTGCTCGAAGGCCGCGGCACAGGCCAGCGGGGCGGAGACATCGCCGCCGAATATATCGCTACCCAGTTTGCCCTTTATGGATTGAAGCCTGCGGGAGATAACGGCACCTATATGCAGAAAGTGCCGATGGTCGGCGTGACCCCAGCCCCGGAGACAACCTTCGCGTTCGTAGCGGCGAATGGGCAAACCACGGCGCTAAAGCCGCTCGATGAGTACGTCGCCTACAACGAAACCCAGACGCCGCAGGTGGAGATCGATGCGCCCATCGTATTTGTGGGTTATGGCATCAGCGCGCCGGAATACAACTGGGACGACTACAAGGGAGTGGACGTCGCGGGCAAAGTCCTGCTGATGCTGGTGAACGAACCACCTTCGCAGGATCCCAAGTTCTTCAAAGGGCCCGCGCTTACGTACTACGGGCGCTGGACCTACAAGTACGAAGAGGCGGCGCGCCGGGGCGCGGTGGGGGCGATTCTCATTCACCGCACCGATATGGCGAGCTACCCCTGGGAAGTTGTGCGCAATTCCAACTCGGGCGAGAAGGCGTATCTGAAGCTGGAAGGCAATCCGAAGTTGAAGGCGGCGGCGTGGGTGCAGTTGGAGGTCGCCAAGAAGCTGGTTGCATCGTCCGGCCTCGATCTCGACCATTTGATGGCGGATGCGCAAACCCGCGAGTTCAAGCCGGTGCCGCTGAATGTCAAGCTCCAGGCACAGATGGTGAGCAAGATCCGGCCGTTTGAGTCGAACAACGTGCTTGGCATCCTGCCCGGCTCGGATTCGAAGCTGCGCGGGGAAGCGGTGATGTACAGCGCGCATTATGATCATCTTGGGATTCGGCCGGGCATGCCCGGCGACAACATCTACAACGGGGCAAATGACAACGCCACCGGATGCGGCATTCTGCTGGAGATCGCTCGCACCTATGCGCAGATGACCGAAAAGCCGCGGCGGTCGATCCTGTTTGCTTCGGTGACCGCCGAGGAACAGGGACTGCTGGGTTCGGAATATCTGGGCAAGCATCCTCCGCTTCCAGCGGGCAAGATCAGCCTGGATCTGAACTATGACGATGTGCCGCCGCTGGGAGCGCCCGAACAGGTGGAGGTTTCCGGAGCCGAGCGCACCACGTTTTATCCGGCAGTCGAAGCCATGGCGCGGGAGTTCCGGCTGGCCATTCGTCCCGACGCGCATCCCGAAGCCGGACACTACTATCGTTCCGACCACTTCAGCCTGGCCCGCGTGGGGATTCCGGCGTTCTCGATCAATGAGGGCGTGAAGTACAAGGGCCACGATGAGGGCTGGGGCCTGGAACAGGACGAAGAGTACAACCGCAAGCACTACCACCAGCCCAGCGACGAATATCGCCCCAGCATGGACTTTACCGGGGACGCCACCATGGCGCGCTTCGGATTCGTGTTGGGATGGCAGGCTTCGACCCAGCCGAAGTTAGTGGGCTGGCAGAAGGGCGATGAGTTCGAAGCAGAGCGGCTGAAGAGTTCCCAATAAGCGGGCGGGGCGCGGGCCGCCCGGCCCCGCCTTGAGTTCTTAAAACCTGGCAGCGAACCTTCCGGAATGACCGTGCAATCAAGAGCTTAGGGGGTAACCTCAGTAACGTTGGCCGGCCTCTGGGCGCATGTTACGCTCGCCGAAGAATTTCGAAATCAGCGGTTTACGAGGTAGAACCGTGCGCTGGACTGCACTGATGCTGGTCCTGCTTGGCACAGCCGCGCTTGGTGCGTCCACCAAGCCCCATGCGCCGAAGCCCGCCCATGTGAGCCCCGGGACATTGCCAGTGACGACCGCGTCGCCGTCGGCCCGGGGGAAGTACCAGGACGCGATGACGGCGCTCGATCAGTTGCGCCGCGCTGAGGCAGTGGACGATCTGCGCGCGGCGGTGAAGCGCGATCCGAAGTTTGCCCAGGCCTGGATTCTGCTCTCCCATCTCAGCCACGATCCCGACGAGCAAGTCAATGCGCGGGCGCGGGCGGAACAGCTTGCCCCGCGGGTAAGCCCGGGAGAGCGATTGCTGATCCGCTGGCTGGGCGGCGTGCAAGAAGGCAATTTCATTCCCGCCATTTCCGCGATGAACGATCTGCTGGCGAAGTATCCAAAAGACCACCGGCTGGCGTTTCTGGGCGGACGCTGGCTCTTGCAAGAAGGGCGTTACGCGCAGGCGGCGTTTGTGCTGGAACGCGCGGTGGCGCTGTATCCGGACTACCCGGCAGCCCTGAACGAATTGGCGTACGCCTACGGTTACTCGGGAAGCTTCGAGAAGGCGTTTGCCCTGATGGATCGTTATGTGCAGCTTGAGCCAGACCAGCCCAATCCGTATGACTCGTACGGCGACCTGCTGCGGGCTTCGGGCCAGTTTGAGGCGGCGCTGGAAAAATATCGTATGGCGATCCATGTGGACCCGAATTTCGGCTCCGAACTTGGCTTGGCTGACACCCTGGCGGTGATGGGGCGCGAGAGCGAAGCGCGGGACGCGTACGCGAAGGCGGAGGTGTTTGCCGCCAGCGAGAGCGACCGGCTGACTTATGAACTGCAGTCGGCGGCCACCTGGATTCGTGAGAACAATCACAAGCAGGCCGACAAAACCCTGCACGACGTGGCGAAGCATGCCCACGACATAGGGCTGGGGCGGCTGGAGGCAGAAGCGAATCGCATTGCCGCGATGAGCGCTCCGGATTACCGGGACGCGGTCCACCATCTGCGCACTGCGGAGCGCGCTTTGAACGAGACCCGAGCCATTTCCAAGAGCGATCGGGAAGAGGAACGCGCCCTGGTGCTGGAAGTGGCAGCGGTTCGCGCCGCGCAGAACCGGTCGATGGAAGCCGCGCGGAAGTCGGTCGCAGACTTGGAAACGATGGCAGCGGAGAGCCGCAAGCGCTCGATCCAGGTCGCCTACCACGCCGCGGCGGGAGCGGTCCTGGAGCTGCAAGGCAAGTATGCGGACGCGGTCCCGCACCTGCAGGAAGACACCGAGAACCCGGAATCGATGCTGTTCCTCTGGAAAGCGTACAAGCAACTGGGTGACGCCGACGATGCCAAGGTGCTGGCGGCGAAGCTGGCCTCGATCAATGAACCGACCGTGGAACAGGCGCTGGTGGTTCCGCCGTTCCGCATCCTGCTGGCCGATCAGCAGCAACAAGCGGCGAAATAGGAGAAGAGTTTCCCTCATGCCTCGCATTCCCATATTCCGGCTCGGACAGCCCACCGAGGAGATGCCGCCGGAACTGAAGAGCTACACCCCAGCGTTATCGCTGGAGGGCCTTCAGGTCGGGGTCGATAACCTGCGGCATGACGTGTATCTGAGCCCGAAGTTCGTCGAAGGGGCGCGGGCGCATATCGCGCGCACCATCGTCCGTCATGGAGACGTAGGCGGGTTACTGGCGGCAGAGAGCGTCCCCTCGGTGCCGCGGAGCCCGTTTCTGAACCGGCTGTCGGTCCCTGGCAAGGCTGCCACGAAGGCGGATCCGACCGAACTGAAGCCGCTGCTGACGGAGTTGCACGTTGCGGCGCTGAACCGCGCCAAGGCGGAAGGCAAGATCTCCATTGACCTGCTGGCCCGGCTGGCGATTATCAAGTTCCTGCGCACGGAACTGCAGGTGCAGTTTGCCCTGGTGCTGGAGCGCTGCCGCATGATGCTGAAAAGCTATGACGGCATGCGCCACCAGAAGGCGATGGAGTACCGCGAGCAGGTGGCGTCGTTCCAGGTGCGCAAGCGGATCATCCTGCGCAAAACCGGGCAGGAATTATTCCTGATGCTGCGCGACATGGAGAAGGAAACTGTGGCGCGCACGCGCCGCTCCCGCTTTGGGGAAAGCGACAGCGAAGGACACAAGGTCCTGTTGAGCCGCCTGATCTTTTCCGAGGATGGACGCGACGACTACCTGTGCGCCGAGCACTATGTGATGCTGGGCAACTGGGAGCGCGATCCCGACCGCTTCGTGCGCATGCGGGACGTAGTCTGCAAGTTCCTTCGCTCGCTGACGCTGGAAGCCGCGAACAGCGAGGACGCGGCGCTGGATGCCTGGCTGAACGCCCCGGAGAACGCGCAGGAGATGGTGGGCAGCGGAACGCCGGACGAGTCCACCCCCGAAGGGCGGTCCCAGAAGATTCGGCTGGGGAATTGGGTGCGGCTCCTGGAAGACGAGGCGGTGATGGACTATGTAATCGCCTCATATGAAGTGGTGCCGCTGCTGAGCGAATACGCGACGCGGATCAATCCACAGCAGCTGAAGAATGCCCTGGTGTCGCGGGCGGAGTGCGATCGGGTGGAAAGGCTGATTCAGGACGGGGGCAAGCAATCGCCCAACAGCCTGTACGCGGCGGTGGGCCGGGTGGCCAGCTGCCGGGGCGCGGACCGGGCGCGGATTGCGGGACGGTTCTTGCGCGATTTCATGCGCTATCACCGGGACATCCGCCGGCTGGAAACGCTGAACGCGACGCTCGACAGCGTGAATCTGATCGGGAACGACAAGCTGCGCCAGCTGTCGTCAGTGAATGGGACGCTCTACGAGTTCCTGCTGGCGGAAGAGCAGAAGCCGGTCGAGGACAAGGTCCTGGGGCACGTGATCATCAAGGCCGACATTCGCGATTCGACGCGGCTGACTCGTTCGCTCATGGAGTCGGGGTTGAATCCAGCGTCGTACTTCAGCCTGAATTTCTATGAGCCGGTGAACAAGCTGCTGGCGAAGTATGACGCGAAAAAAGTTTTTCTGGAGGGGGATGCGATCATCCTGTCGCTGCAGGAAAAAGAGAATGAGCAGGGCTTCGCGGTCGGGCGGGCCTGCGTGCTGGCGCGGGAGATTGTTGAGATCGTCCGCGGGTACAACGAACTGGTGACCAAGTCGGGGTTGCCGCCGCTGGAATTGGGCGTAGGGATTTCCTACAAAGAAGCGGCGCCGCTGTACCTGATGGACGGCGAGAAGCGGATCATGATTTCCGAGGCGCTGAATGAGAGCGATCGCCTATCCTCCTGCCACAAGCGGGCGCGCAAGGCGATTGAGCCGCTGGGGAGTCCGTTCCACGTATACGCCTTTCAGACGGCCAGCGACGCCGATGCGGGAGAGAGCGCGGAAGATTTCGTCATGAGCTACAACCTGGGCGGAATTCGCATGAACCAGGCGGCCTTCGACAAGCTGCGCCAGGAGGTCTCGCTCGAGCCCTTAGAGTTGGCCCTGCCGGCCCTGTGGGGGAAAGAAGAGTACAGACTGTTCAGCACACTGGTGATGGTGGGGAATGACATCTTTCGCCGGCTGATTCTGCGCCAGAGCCAGGTGGCGCAGATCGATGCCCGGACCTTCGCGCTCCAGAAGTGGACCGAGAAGTCGTACTACGAGGTTTGCACCGACGCGGCCATCTACGAAGAACTGGACGGCGAGCGCACCGCAGCGGCAGCCCGGTAGATCACTCCACAACAGAACCAACGAGGGGAATTCGGCGGAGAGGCGTTGGCCCGATTTTCCGAGCGGTCGTTCGCGCTTTGTTTGGGCGAGGACTCAGGGCCGGTCTCCCGGCCAGCGAATGATCTGGCCGTTGGGACCTACCGCAATGGCCTGGCCGGGATTGGTACGGCTGACGGCGTTCAGGTTCAATTGCTCAGAAGTGATAATCGCCCGCTTGGGCAAGTCAAACTCGGCTGCCCGCGAGGAACCGACCGCAAGCACACGGCTCCCGTCGGCACCGAGGTAAGTCACCGCGGAAAAGAAGAAGGGGAGATGGATGGGAACCGCCTTCCAGGTGGCTCCCCCGTCATCGCTGGTGGCGAGATTGGCGGAACCCTGCTCGGGGTGCAGGTAGTCTCCACCCACGATGATTCCGTGGCTGGCATCGCGGAAGGCGATGGAGAAAATGCCGGTCGAAGCCACGCCGTGCACGATGGGCGTTTCGGAGGCGTGCCAGGTCTGGCCGCGATCGGTGGAGCGCAAGACTCGGGCTGCGGCGCCGCCGGTCGCGAACCAAACGTTCTGATCGCCCTGCACCGCGATACAGGTGCCGCTGGCGGCAAACGCGCCTTCTCCGTCGATGGCCGAGGGACGGCTGGCGTCGGGAAGCATGGTCCAGTGGGCGCCGCCGTCTTGGGTGGCGAGCAGTTCGAAGCGGCCGTTGACGGGATCGCCCAGAGCGAGGCCATGGTCGCGATCCCAGAACGCCATGCAGTCGAAGAATCCTTTGGGCTCCGTGTTGGTGAACTGGAGGGTCCAGCGCTTGCCGGCGTCCGTGGTTTTGTAGATGCGAGATTGATCGCCGGGGCCGGCGCTGAGCACGTAAGCCTGGTCGGCGCTGAAGGCCTCGACATCGCGGAAATCAAGTTTCTCCGCGCCCGGCACCTGGGCGGGCGTCCAATGCAGGCCGGCGTCAGTGGTTCGGAGGTACGTTCCATGAGTGCCGCTGGCCCAAATCACTGATGCGGAGGGGGCGCTGATGCCGCGCAGGCTTTCAGGAGTTGGACCGGCGGCGGGCGTGCGGGCTTGGGACAAGCCGAACGCACTTAACGCAAACACTACGACCACATGCAGCGCCATGCCAGCATTCTCACGCCGCGCTTCAGTTGGCTTCGCGATGCCGCTCAACGGGACGGGTGCAGCTCCGGCAATTGATCGATGGTGCGCGTCTGGACCTTCCACTCAGGCAGGCACTCGAAATACGCCTTCGGGTAGGTGACGTCGGAATCGCGGCTTTCGCGAGCCACAACGTAGGTGCGCATCGTGTAACAAACGCCGTCGCGGCCTTCGCTCATAACGCCCCGGCGCGATAGATGCGCTTGGGGAAATGCCGGCTGCACCTTGGCAGTCATGGGCGCGGTTGCCGCCGCTTGGGCAGAATCCCTGCTCTGGGCATAGCTGGCAGCAGGCGCAGCGAAGAACACGATGGCGAGGAACAGTAGGATAGCCAGGAGGCCGGTCAGGCGCATGGGGGCACCTCCTAACCGGGAAGTATACCGCCGATTTGCTGATTTGGCAGTGCCAAAAGGCCTGAGGCAGGAAGCGTTCCCTCGGCCATGTTAAGGTGCTGCCAGTACTGGATTCGGGGTGTTTTCCGCCGGTGACCGGCAGGATTCTGAGGGGTGAATGAGACCTTCGGGGCTCGGGACTTTCCTGGCTGCTGCTTTCGCCATCGGTCTAGTTTTCCCGCCGTCGGCTGGGGCGCAGACTGTCGCCGTCGCGGCGGCGGCGGACCTGCAATTTGCCATGCAGGACATCGAGGCCCGCTATCAGAAGGAAACCGGCACGGTCGTGAAGGTGGTGTACGGTTCGTCGGGAAACTTCTTTCAGCAGCTGCAGAACGGCGGGCCCTTCGATGTTTTCTTTTCCGCGAATGTTGAGTATGCGAAACAGCTGGAAGCGGCTGGATTCGCGGAACCGGGATCGTTCTACGAGTATGCCACCGGGACGCTCGTGCTCTGGGCGCGGAAGGATTCCAGGCTCGATTTCGCGAAGGGCCTGCGAGGACTCGCAAGTCCGGCAGTGCGAAAGATTGCGATTGCAAATCCTGACCATGCCCCCTACGGCGAAGCCGCCGTGGCCGCACTGCGCACGGAAGGTGTGTATGACCAGGTGAGCGATAAGCTCGTGCTGGGCGAGAACATTTCGCAGGCGGCGACGTTTGCGCTAAGCGCGGCCGATGCCGGGCTACTTGCGCTGTCGCTGGTGGTTTCTCCAAACATGAAGGACAAGGGCCGCTACATCGAGGTTCCGGCGTCCGAATATCCGCCGATCCGCCAGGCATGCGTGGTTCTGAAATCTTCGCCCAACAAGCGGGAGGCGCAGCGGTTTGTGACTTTCATCAAGACGCCGCAAATGGCGCAGGTGCTGAAGGGCTACGGTTTCGGCGTGCCTGCAGCTTCGGGGCGGTAGGCACTGCGTTTTCACCACAGAGAACACAGAGACACAGAGGCACAGAGGAACCTCGGGGATCTGGAGTTTCGCGCAGCTGACATTGCGAAGCTTTGCGGCTGGTCTAAGGTGCCCGGCCAGCCCTGCTCTAGTAATGTCTCTGCAGGATTGGGTGGAAGGGAATCGCTACGACCGCATCGAGGTCGACGGGGTTGCCGTTGCGGGTAGCGGGGAAGAAGCGCCAGCGGCGGAAGGCGTCGCAAGCGAAGCGATCGAGTTGCTCATCCACCCCCTGCAGCACTTGCACTTTCTCGACGCTGCCATCGGCCGCAATCACGGCTTGCAGGGTTACCGTTCCTGACACATTCTTGCGCATCAACTCCAGCGGGTACGCGGGATCGACTTTATGGACTGCCACCGGGGTGGTGAGGTCGCCCTTTGGCGCGTCGGGATTGGTCTCGGCGAAACGAATCACCCAGCTGCCGCCGGCTGAGTTCAGGTTGGGCATGTTGAGGGTGAGGGAATACACGTGGCGATCGCCGAAAACTTTTCGCTCCAGCGGGGTCTTGGCCAGGTCGTCGGAAGAACCGACCCGGCTCGATGAGGGCAGAGAGCCCGCCGGAGGAAAAGCGCGGGCGAACAGGTTCGGGTTCACCAGATCGGATGAGGACGAGTTGCCCGTGGTGGCGCTGGAATTCGCGTGCGGCGCGGCCCCGACCTGCAGGCCGCGAGGCAGCGAGGGATCGCCGGCGCCCTTGCCGCCATCATGAGTTGAGTTTGCACTGTGAACATTGGCGCTTCCAGGAGTTCCTGCGGCGCCCGCTTTGCCCTCCGGGGTTGCCGCAAAACTTCCGCGGCGGTTTCCGGGAGCCACCGGCGGCGGCACCGGGGCGGGATGGATGCCCAATGCGATCAGCCGCTCGGAACCATTCGGCCCGGCTTGCGCTGCGGAAGGAGGCGGTGGGATGACATGGCTGCCGGGCTGGCCCAGCGACCTGGCGCCGCTCGCGGAGCGGGCGGCCTCGGTCTGGCCGGCCACCGAACTAAGCAATGGAGGCGGCGCGATGACGTCTTTGTTCTGCCCAGGCAGGCCCGGCACGCTGCGTTGCGTGGGCACAGTCAATTGCGGTGCTGGGGCGATGATTTGGGAAGGTGCAATGGTAATCTCACCAACCCGCTGCGCGGCTAGCTGAACAATCGGGGGCGGCGGCACGATGCTGCCGTGCGGGGTTCTCAGGGAGCGCGGGTCTCGAGCCGAGCCAGCGTCGGGCGGAGGAGGTACCACCGATCGATCTAGCGCCTGAACCGTCCGGGTGTCTCGCCCATTCGGGTCCGGGGCCGGGGCAATGACGGCTGAATTCAGTGCAGCGATCGCGTGAGAATCATCCACGCGAACATCCGGGGGTGGGGCAACCACCGGCGCGGTCAATGAATGCACAGGTGCATCGCGCTCGGTCGCGGCCAGGGGCACCGGGACTGTGTGATCGCCCCAGGAAACGATATTCGGAGAAGCAATGTCTTGTGCCAGGCGAATGTCGGGGGGCGAGACGATGGTCTGGTGGTGATTGTCAGCTTCGGGTGGAACGGAGAGGATCGGCTGCCTGGCGTACTCGGGGTCGGCCTTCTGTGCTTCCGTGGGTTTCACTTCTCCGGTATCGAGCGGCGGCAGGTACTCCGAAGGAGAGAAATAAATGACCTGAGAGCGATCGAAGGTTCGCGCCGGAGTGAGTTGTGTCCGCACCGGCCAGATGATCGCCAGTCCCCAGAGCGCCGCAAAGACCAGTCCATGGCCGAATCCGGATTCGACGAACCCCCACCAGGGAAGCGAGCGGCGTACGAATACGTCGGGCCAGAACTCGCCCGGGGTCGACGAGAGTTCCACCGGCTCAGGCTGGCGGAAAAGGAGCGTGTCACGCAGGTTTCGAAAGAAAGCTCTCGCCCAAGGCTCGAGATCAAGGAGCAGCCGGGGTTCGGTGTGGGAAGCCAGGTCCGGTTCAATTTCGGCCGCGGTGTTTAGGGGCAAAGACAGCAGTTCCATGAACGGCGCCCAACTAGCGGGTGGATTTGGCGATTATATCGAAGCTGGACCGTCTCCCGGCGATCAAATGCCCCCCTGAGTATGGCGGTCAAAGGAGGAGGCGGAGGCACTCCAATCGAGAATCAATGTAGTACTATGAGCCGGATGCAACTGGCAGGATTACAACGAGTTATGACTGGGATGCGACGGCTCGCGCCAATTGCGATGGTGGGCGGGCTGCTGGCTGTCGGCTGTTTGAGCGCGGCCCAGGAAACAGCCCAGGAAAAAAGCGCTCCGGCCACGCCGCCGAGTCGACCGGGCGCCGAATATTCGGGGATGTATACGTTCCTGCGCGAGGGGGAATTCGTCCAGGTGTCGGTGGAGGATGAAGGGCATGTGACCGGCTTCGTCTCACGGTACGGAGATCTGGATAGCGACAAGGGGGCGTTCCTCGACCATTTCTTCAAGACGGGAAAGATCGAAGGAAATAAACTGACCTTTACTACCGCGGTCGTCCACGGCACATCGTTCGAATTTGCCGGAGTCATCGAGCGCGGGGAGGGGAAGAAGCCCGGCGACGAGGCATACTACGTAATCCGCGGCAAGTTGACGGAGACCACGACGGACGCGGCCAAGAAGACCTCATCCAAGGCTCGGGACGTGGTATTCAAAGCGTTTCCGCGCGAAGCCAGCGCCGAGAGCGGGCCCGACAACTAGCGATCTGCCGCCGCTCATCAGGCGGAATGCCCGCCGCCGAGATTGGGACTGGCTTCCTGGGAGCGGTTTTCCAACAACGTCGAGTGGGTCGACTCCAGGTCGGCGAATTCCTGATAGAAGGCGCGCATCTGGGGATCCTGGGCAGACTCCGCGAGCTCCCGATAGAATTGCGCCGCACTCTCTTCGGCGGCAATCGCGACCGCAAAGGCCATCTGCCGTGGAGATCGGCCGGACTTCACTTTGCTCACGGAAAAGATCTCGCCATTCTCGAGCCGCGGCACTTCGATGAGCTCGCGGATGTCTTCTTCGGTGATGGCGCATGAGCTGGTACCGTGCCGGTCCAAGTAGCGCTGTTGCAGCATGCTACCGTGACGGCGCTCTTCATTGAACAGGTCCCAGAACGCAGCCGCGATTTCCAGGGACTCGGGATCGCGAAATTCCGCGAACATTTCGGCGAACTGGCGGTAGATCTCGGCGTTGCGCTCCTCGATGAAAATCGCGACGTGCAGGGCCTCTTGGGCACTGAGGGAAGCGAAAGTGCGTTTCACGGGAACCTCCCGAAGCGGTACCGATGACTCACTATAGCGGCTTCGGTCACCCGCCGGTGTGCTGCGGACGGAAACACAGAGTCGCCTGCTCCCAAAATGGGATTTAGGAGCGGAAAAGGCGGCGGCCAGCCGCTATTTTTCCGCTTCAGAGATGAATGAGTTGATCTCCTCGAGAAGCTGCCGCCGGCCATGTTCAGGCCGATCGAGATGTACAAAGTGGGTGGCCCCGGGCAGGATGACGGTTTTGACGCGTGGGCAATGCACCAGGTGTGCGGCCAGCAACTGGCGGTCGGCCGGACGTGACCAGAAGTCGAGTTCCGAGGCGAGAATCAGGGTGGGCGCGGTGATCAGGGAGGCGTCCCAGAGCTGTCGTCCGGAAGCCAGGTAGAAGCTGTCCTCCAGGGCGCCGCAGGGGGAGCGAAAGCTGGGGGGATTGCGGCTACTGCTGGTGGAATCGCTGGCCAGTGCGCCCTGCGCGTAGGCGCGGGCGACCGCGGGGTCGCGCCAGGAATCCTTGTCCGGGACCGGGATGTTGCGATCCCACGGGGCATACAACGAGCGCGCATCGTTGAGCCGGAATGCGCCACAGCTGGCGAAGTTGAAGTGGCCGGGATGCGCGTGATCCTCCAGATCGGAGCCCGGGCCGATCATGGGATGCACCGAACTGCCGCCATACAGGCTGTTCAGCAGGATGAGCGCACTGATTTTTCCGGGGTTGTAGCTGGCGTAGTAGCCGGCCCACTGTCCACCGGTAGCCCAGCCGAAGAGGGCGACGTGTTCAGAGCGCCGCTTGTCGACCCAGTCGACCACCGCGCCAATGTCGTGCGCGGCCTGGTTGGAACGGACCAGCGGGGCGTGTTGCGAAGGTGGATCTTCCATTTCCCGTGGGCGCGTCGAGCGGCCGTAGCCGCGAACATCCATCACATAGACGGCAAACCCGCGGTGCGCCAGATCGGCCGCGAGAGATCCTCCCGGGACCTCGAGGTCAAAGGAAGCCAAACCCGGGACGCGCGCGCCGTGGATCAGGAGAATGGGGATCCGGTGACGGGTACCGGTAGCGATTACCTCACGGACGAAAATGCGAATGCCGGGATCGCTCGCGACGAAGAAGTCGTGGCGCAAAATGGCTGAGCGTTGGGAGACTGCTGGAATGCTGGCGGCAAGAAGAGAAGCGAGTAGAAGGACATTTCGCAACATGATTGAAGCGCGACCTGGACTCCAATTGTAAAGACAGCAACCAGGCGCCAAAGGGCTAGTTTCTCGGGGTCGTGGCGACTTCGCTATTGGCTTCAGTAGTTCACCCGCTGCTCGGTATGGCGGCGAAGATACCAGCACGGCACGTAACCCATGTGGGGAAAAAGCGCATGAATACAGGTCTCGACCACGGGCTCTTCCGGAACGTACTCGGTCTTGTTGTTCTTCTCGGCGATCGCGTCGAGGCGATCGACGGTTACATAACCGTAGGGATCGCGGCCCGGGGGGATGCGGAGACGGACACTCAGATCGTCCCCGAGGTAGAGGAGCGCAAGAGCGACCAGGATTCCGAGCAACACGCGCCGCATGGGAGCCTACGTGCCGCGAGTGTAGCAGGGGAAGAGAAAATCGGCGAGAAGTCGAGCTTCAGTGAACCTTGGAAACCGCCTGCTGCTCGAGCCGTGCGATGGTCTTGCGCAGCCATTGCTTGACGGCTTCTTCGAGTTCGGGTTGATGGGCCTGCCGCTCGAGGGTGCGGATCGTCTCGCCGTCCGGATTCAGCGGAATGAAGTGGCAGGGAACCGATTCCTCAAGATGGGGCGTGGGAACCAGTTCGATCAGGCAACATTCGACACAAGGCCGCGTGCGCTGAGAATCGTTGAAGTTGATGCACGAAGGGGAGTCCAGGAAGACCGACGGAGCCTTCCAGGGGGCGCGGGACGACTGGCGATAGCCGCCGCGCTCCAGGAAGGCAAGTTCGCATTTCAGCACTTCGAGGAGGTCACGTTTGTCGCGGGTCACAGGGTTCTCCGGGCAAACTCCCACAAATCTCAAGTATTGTGGCCGAGGTGTGGATGAGCAGCCTATGACCGCGAGCACAAGCTGATGTGATGCCCGGCACGACGGGAATGAAACTGGAGGAGTAGGGTTCGCGGCAGGGAGGCCTTTTCATGACCAAGCATTACTCCTACCAGGCAGCGGCTCACTGGACTCATCACAAGCGAGGCATCGTGGAGGCCGAATCCATCCCTCGGACCATTAATTTTGCGGCGCCACCGGAGTTTGGCGGCGAGCCCGGATTGTGGACTCCGGAGCATCTCTTGCTGGGGTCGGTGTCAACTTGCTTTGTCGCGACCCTGCGGGCGGTCGCCGAGGCTTCGAAGCTCGAACTGGATGGGATCGAGGTACCCATCGAGGGCACGATCGAGAAACTCGAGGGTGGATTCAAGTTCACGCGCATCGTGCTGCGACCGTTAGTGACCATCGCGCGCGAAGAGGACCGGGAGCGTGTCGGCAGGCTGCTGGAAAAGGCGGAGCGGCTGTGCCTGGTGTCGCGTTCGTTGAATTGCGCCATCGTTCTTGAGCCCAGGATCACGGCCGCGCAGTTTGCTGAATCGGCGGTCCGGTAGCGATTTGCTGCCGGAGATTGCCGTCATCCACGCGAGTGGAAGATTCGAGCGAACGACGGATCCACCAGCGCCATGTACTCGCGGTGGTGTCGCAGATACTCCTGCACGTAGGGGCAGGAAGGAATCACGGTAAATCCCGCCTCACGGGCATATTCCATGGCGGCTTGCGCGAGCCGCGCGGCGATGCCGCGTCCCTCCCACGGAGCAGGCACCTCGGTGTGAACCAGGTTCAGGGTGCGGTCCCGAGGCAGATACGCGAGCAGCGCGAGCGCGCCGTCCTCTAAATCGATCTCAAAACGGTGCCTGCTTTCGTTGTGGCGTACCTTAAAATCGGCCGCTTCCTGCATGCCCCATTCGATGCCGGAGGAGCGGATTCGTCGCTGCGGGCAGAGCCTGTTATTTTGCGGCTTTTAACAAGGCCGCGAGCGATTGCAGCTGGTCAGGGCTGACGTCTCCCAGCACAAAGTAGCGCAGGCCGTCCTGGGTCCAGCTGGCGGTGTGAAACGTGAGGTGCGTGAAGAGCGCCTCCGGCCTGGTATTCAGGCGCAAGGCTTGCTCGGGGAAGATGAAGACCGAGACCTCGTGTTTGCGCAGCTGGTAAATCAGCTGCGCACCCGGCGTGCCGCGAAGATACGTGACACGTCCGCCGATCAAAGTGAATTCGGAATTCGCCAGGTCGGGAAGATTGAAGCTGAACGGGATTTTGCCCTGGAACCAGGGCTTGACCGTATGGCGATCGGTCGAGACTACATCCACCGGCGTGGTGCTCGCGAGCGTGGCCACGTGCAGATCCGTCAGTTCGCTGTAAAGCGCGCCTTGGCGGCCTCGTTCCTGCCTTATCCAGCCAGTCAAGAAAGCGCCCAGGACCAGTGCGAGGGTAACCGCCGCCCAGAACCACGAGAGACTGCGGCGGGGATGCGACGGGGCGGCGATCTGCGCGCGAATTTTCTGCCGAAACTCAGGTGCCGCTTGGAAGCGCTGGCCGGCGGAGCGGACCGCGCGCTTCAGCTGGACGCGCGCCAGGGTGCTTGCTGCGCAGGAGGAGCAACCCCGCACGTGAGCGTCGAAGGCGGACATCTCGGACGCAGTCAGTTCCCCGTCGAGGTACGTATCGAGTTTTGCGAGCCACGAATCGCAGGCCATAGTCAGACCTTGGACAACTTGCCGCGGAGATTGTTGCGCAGGGCTGCGCGGGCGCGCGAAAGCCGCGACATCACGGTGCCGATTGGAATCGCCAGCGCCTCTGCCATCTCCTGGTACGACATCTCCTCCACCTCGCACAGCAGCAGGACTTCACGAAACGGAAGCGGCAACTCTTCGATGGCGGTTTGGACCAACTGCTGGTTCGACCGCTCGATCAGAATGCTTTCCGGCGTGTCGGGATCGGAGACCGCGGGCACGGAGTCGTCTTCAGCATCCATGGAAGTAGTGGCCGCGTTCCGGAGCCCGGTGCGCGATGTGAGGAATGTGTTGCGCAGGATGCGGTACATCCAGGCCCGGAAGTTGGTTCCCTGTTGATACGAAGTGAAGCCGCGCAATGCCTTTGTGTACGTCTCCTGCACAAGATCCTCGGCCTCCGCGCGGTCCTGGGTAAGCCATTGCGCGAAATTGTAGAGCTGATCGAACAGAGGCAGGGCCAGCTCCTCAAACGATCCGGATTGCAGGCGCTCCGCGGACACGCACACAAGAGTAAACCAGCGAGCCGCAGATTTATTCCCGTCTTTTTCCGCACCGCGGGTGGAATAAGCGGGCGGCCGGATGGTTCTTATGTGCGAGAACTGCTGGAGGATGGATGAGCAAGCCAATCGATCGTCGTGTTTTTTTCAAAATCGCCGGACATTCGCTGGGGATTGGTGTCTTGTATAGCGTGCTGCCGACGGCTGCCCGGGGGGAAGCCGGAGAAATGCTGCGGTGGCTCGGGGGAAAGAATGGAGAGGCTATGACTCCCTTCTCTTTTGTACAACTCAGTGATGCCCACGTAGGTTTCAATGGTCCACCCGATCCGCTGGGAACGAAGGCGTTCGAGCGGGCGGTGGAGATGGTGAATGCCCTGCCAACCGCTCCGGACCTGGTCCTGTTCACCGGGGACCTGACTCACGACACGGAGGACAAGGACGTCCACGCCCAGCGCATGAAGCAGTTCCTGGAGATCTCGGGCCGCATGAAGGTGGGCAAAGTCATGTACGTTCCGGGCGAGCACGATGCCGGCCTGGACGGCGGCCAGATGTATCGGGAGATGCTGGGGCACACCTACTATTCGTTCGACCACCGGGGCATTCATTTTGTAGCGCTCGACAACGTGTCGCGGGCGAAACCCGAGGTCGGGGCGGAGCAGTTGGCCTGGCTGAAGACCGATCTGGCGCGGTTTCCGAAGAGCGCGCCGATCGTGGTCTTTACTCACCGTCCGCTGTTCGATCTGAAGCCGGAGTGGGAGTGGTTTACCAGCGACGGAGATGATGTGATGAACGTCCTCGCGCCTTACGAGAACGTGACCGTGCTCTATGGCCACATTCACCGCGACCATGAGCACGAGATGGGTCACTCGCACCACTATGCGGCACGGTCGCTCATCTTTGCCTTTCCCGATCCGGAAAAAGTTGCGGACAAGAAGCCCATCCCGTTCGACAAGGACCATCCTTTTCGCAATCTCGGAATCCGGGTGGTGAATGAAAAGGGAGGCGCGGCATCGGCGGAGTCCCTGACGGTGCAAGACGTCGAACTTACGGTCCGCGAATTCTCCGGAATCAACGGGGTCCAGCAACTGCTGAAGGACCCAAGCCTGTAGGCGCCTGTGAAATCGGCAGGCCAAAAAAACGACAAAAAGGAAAAACAGATGCAGACACAAAAGAAATTCAGCTCGATAAGTGTGCTCGGCCTGGTTTTGTTGATGCCCATGTTGTCACTGGCGGGCGACGCCCCGAAGAAGGCGCCGGATGCCGAGGTCCGCGTCATAGAAATTACGGCCAAACGATTTGCCTTCAGCCCGGATGTAATCAGGCTGAAGAAAGATGAGACCGTCCGCATCCGGTTGCACAGCGAAGACGTGACCCATGGCTTCTTCATGCGCGCCCTGAAGATCGACAGCCAAATCGAGCCGGGCAAGGTCACCGAGATTGTGCTGACCCCGCAGGCCGCCGGAACCTACACGACGATCTGCGATCATTTCTGCGGCGTCAATCACGGCAACATGAAGATGACGATCGTGGTGGAGTGAGTACGACCGTGCGCAGAAAAAGGCTCTTAATGCTGACTATTCTTCCAATGCTGGCCGGCTGTACCGCGCATCAGCCGGGCACGCTCGAAACCCGAGTTGCTCAGCTTGTAAAGCGCAAAGTAACCGTGGGCGGCAGGCGCGATGCAAACCCATTCTCGGCGACAGCGGAGAACGTACAGGCGGGCCAGCAGGCGTTTTCTCACTACTGCCTGGTGTGCCATGGGCTCGACGGGCAGAACACGGGGGTTCCATTCGCCGAGCGGATGTCGCCGCCCGTGCCGTCGCTGGCGTCAGAGGCCGTGCAAAGTTACTCCGATGGGCAGCTGAAGCGAATCATCGATGAAGGAATTTTCCCCTCGGGTATGCCCGCATCCAGAGGAACGCTCAATGACGAGGAAATCTGGCAGATCGTGGTCTACCTGAGACACCTGCCGAAGAAGGGAAGCCTGGGAGAGCCCGCCGTGTATCGGGGAGACTAGCTCTGCCCGGCGCGGAGTGGCGAGATCAGCAGCCGGCCGGTCGCCTTCTTTTTGGCGTCGTTCGGATCGGGCTGATACACGAGATCCAGTCCATCCTCGGCGGCGTTGGCGGCCTTTGCCAGCAAGTCTGCCAAGGCCCGGAACGAGCGGCTGACCTCCTGGTTATCGTCGATGGCGACTGGAACTCCCTTGTCGATGGCAGGCCCGATGAGTTGGTAGTTGTTGGGCACCTTCCAGAGGACCTTGGCGTTGGTCGCCTTCTCAACGTCCTCTTCGGTGAATCCCGGAATCTTCTTGTAGCGGTTCAGCACCAATCGGAGCCGGTTGCGCCCCGAGCCCTCGTCCAGAAATCCGCGGATGCGGCCGGCGCTCCACAGAGAAACCACATCGGTTTGCGCCACCAGGAGTACGGCGTTCGAAAGGTCCGACAGCAGGCGCGTGGTTTGATCCATGCGGCTCGAGCAGTCAACCACGACATATCGGTACTGGTTGACGAGGATGTCGAACAGTCGGGCCAGTTCCGCCGCGGTGGGCGCTTCCGAATAGGGCTGTTGCGGGCCGGCCAGCAGGTGGAGTCCCTCCTTGGTCGGCGTCATCAACCCTTCGAGCAGGGACGTATCCATGCGGTGCAGGTTCTGGAGTGCGTCGAGGACCCCGAAGGACGGCCGGAGATTGAGATGGAGCGCCGCATGCCCGATCGGAGCAAAGTCCACCAGCGCCGTCTGGCCATGATTGCGTTGTAGCGCCACCGCCGTGTTCACGGCCAGGGTGGTCGCCCCGGCTCCGCCCTTGGCATTGGCTACAGTAAAGACCCGGGCCTTGCCGGCGCTGCTCCGCATTTTTGCCCGCGCGGAAGAGAACCGAGTGAAGGCTTCCAGCAGAACTTCGTTCCCGGCGGCGCGATCGATGTACTCGCCCGCCCCTGCCCGCATAGCCGCAACGATATTCATGGGATTGCGCATTTCGCCTACGGCGAAGATGGCAATGTCACTGGTGGTGGCGCGGATCAGTTCGACGGTGTGAATCCCACGCTGCGGGTTTTCCGGGCTCAGGTCGACCAGCACCACCTCGGCGCGCTGGTCTTGAATCTGGCGCAGTACGGGATCGGTCGCGCCCAGCGGGAACCCCACGTGGCTGAATACGATGCGCGCCACATGAGTCGCCTCGAGCTGGTGTTCGAGGGCGGCGCGCTGCTCGCGGTCTTCCGTCAGTAGGGCAACCGCTATGCCATGCATGACACGGTTCTCGTCGGAAAGTCTAGTTGCTTGCATGGTATGAGGCGAATGCCCTCCGAGCCAAGTGACCTTGGTAACCGGTCGTCCTGCCGTTCAAAGCCACCAGGCCCATGGAAATCGTTTTTGTTGCAAGTGACGAAAGAGAGGCACCAGCGAGGAAGACCCAGTGGAACAAAATCTCCCGAGGCGCGCGGCCCATTCTATGCGAACCGTGTGGGAATGAAAAGACAACAGAGTGACGAAACCGCTTCTTCATCAAAGAAAAATGTACTAGCCGTAGAGGTTACGAAAAATCTTGCGTACCCGAGGAGGCACCGACCGGCTCGTCTTCGGTGGACTTCGGATGCAAAGCGGAGACGCGCTCAAAGTCCGACCGCTCCCCTTCGGACCGGGAACTGGGCAGGTACTCATACCCGGCAAAATGTACGGCCACCCCGAGCTTGGTGCCAACCGAAGGTTGCACGACCCGCAGTACGCTTCCGACGCAACGCACGCGCATGGCTTCGCCCAGGGTGATTTCCGAGGGCATGACCAGGGTCAACTCCACCGTTTCCCCGACTCCCAGCGGGTAGTCAGTAAAAAAGAACGCACCCCGGGCGCTGAGATCCTGGGTAAAGCCGCAGGCGTCGTGGGTAGACCCGGCAAGTTGCACGTTTACTGGAATGTTGAGAGTAAAACGCTGTCCGGACCTACGCTCGAAGCGAAGGGGAGTGGTAGTCATGGCTTCCTCGCGTGGAAATCCGACGTGCCGCTTCTGGATATAACGAATCTAACGCACAACCGGGCGCGATGGAAGTTCCAAATTCGGGGAGCGTGCCCGGCGTTGTGGAAATTGGAAAAGGGGCCTGGGTTCGACCCGGCCGGCAGAACGGGCGACACGGGCGCCCCGATCGGGTTCTGGAACACTGCTACCGGTGACCCGGGTCACAGCCGGGTGGTCAGCGAAAGCCAAACAATAGCCTGTAAGACTTCCGCCGCAGCGCGTGGCAGCGAGGCGCGCGCGTGGGGAGCGTCCGCCTAAAGGACGCAGGGAGGCAGCCAAAATGGCGATCACCAAGCAGCAGGCGCTGGACTACCACCTCGGACGGCGTCCCGGCAAAATCGAAGTTACCCCCAGCAAGCCCTGCCGCACCCAACGCGACCTCAGCCTGGCCTACACCCCTGGGGTGGCCGAACCTTGCCTGGAGATTGCTAAAAATCCTCATGACGCCTTCAAGTACACGACCCGGGGAAACCTGGTAGCCGTGGTCAGTAACGGGACGGCCGTCCTTGGGTTGGGCGACATTGGAGCGCTGGCGGGCAAGCCGGTGATGGAAGGCAAGGGAGTCCTGTTCAAACGCTTCGCCGACGTGGACGTGTTCGACCTCGAGGTCGACAGCCACAACCCCGAAGACGTCATCAAGCTCTGCCAGTTGCTTGAGCCGACCTTCGGGGGCATCAACCTGGAAGACATCAAGGCGCCAGAGTGCTTTTACATCGAAGAGACACTGCGCAAGACCATGAAGATTCCCGTCTTCCACGATGATCAGCACGGGACCGCGATCATCTCGGGAGCCGCGCTGCTCAACGCTCTCGAAGTGACCGGACGCAAGATCGACCAGGTGCGGGTGGTGTTCAACGGCGCGGGCGCTTCGGGCATCGCCTGTGCAGAGCACTATGTGCGGCTGGGGGTGAAGCGCGAAAACATCACCATCTGCGACACCAAGGGCGTGGTCTACAAGGGCCGTACCCAGGGAATGAACAAGTACAAAGAGCGGTTTGCGCAGGATACCCCATTGCGCACCCTGGCCGAGGCGATGCGCGGCGCCGATGTCTTCGTGGGCTGCTCGGTGAAAGGCGCCGTCACCCAGGAGATGGTGCGCGCCATGGCCGCGCGGCCGATTGTTTTTGCTATGGCGAATCCGGACCCGGAGATTACCTACGAAGACGCCAAACAGAGCCGGGATGACGTGATCCTGGCGACAGGCCGGTCGGACTATCCCAACCAGGTGAACAACGTGCTGGGGTTCCCGTTCATCTTTCGAGGAGCGCTGGATGTGCGGGCGACGGCGATCAACGAGGAGATGAAGCTGGCCGCGACCCGCGCCCTCGCGGAACTGGCCAAAGAAGATGTGCCAGATTCGGTGTGCCGGGCATACGGAGTCGAGCGGCTGAAGTTCGGGCCGGAGTACCTGATTCCGAAGCCCTTTGACCCGCGCGTGCTGCTCTGGGAGGCGGTGGCGGTCGCGAAGGCAGCCATGGAGACCGGGGTTGCGCAAGAGCCGGTCGATCTCGACCTTTACCGCGAACAACTTGAGCGGCGGCTGGGCAAGGCGCACGAAGTCGCTCGCATGATGATTCACAAAGCCCAAAGCCGGCCCAAGCAGGTGGTCTTCCCGGAGGGCGAGAACGAGAAGGTTCTCCGCGCCTGCCACACGCTGGTCGAAGAAAATATTGCGATTCCAATTCTGCTCGGCAATCCCGACGTCATTCGCAACAAGACTGTTGAGCTGGCGCTGGAGTTGCGCGATGTGCGGATCGTGGACCCGGCCAACTCTCCGCTGCGCGAGCCGTACCTCCAGGAGTTGTACCGCCTGCGACAGCGGCGCGGTATCACCCTGAACGAGGCCCGGAAGGCGATCAACAATCACAATGTGTTCGGTTCGATGATGCTGAACCTGGGAGATGCGGATGCCCTGGTCGCCGGCGTAACCCAACACTTCCCGGATACCATTCGCCCGGCGCTGGAGATCGTGCGCGTACGCGAGGGATTGCACCGGGTCTCGGGCTGCTATGCCATGATTACGCGGAAGGGCGACGTGTATTTTCTGGCCGACACCAGCGTGAATATTGAGCCTACGGCCGAAGACCTGGTGGAGATCGCGTTGTGTACGGCGCAGACGGCGCGGCGCTTCGATTTTGTGCCGCGAGTGGCCCTGCTGTCGTTCTCGTCGTTCGGCAGCAGCAAGCATCCGCAGGTTGACAAAGTACGTCGCGCGGTGGAGTTGCTGCGCCGTGCGGATCCGGGCTTGATCGTCGACGGCGAGATCATGGCTGACGTTGCCGTTACGCCCGAACTCCTGGAGAAGAACTATCCCTTCAGCTCGCTGAAAGGCGGAGCCAATGTGCTGATCTTCCCGGATCTGAACTCGGCCAACATCGCCTACAAGCTGCTGGGCAAGCTGGGCGGAGCCGAGACGCTCGGTCCCTTCCTGATGGGGATGAGCAAGCCGGTGCATCTGCTGGCGCGCGATGCCGAAGTGGAAGAGATTGTGAACGCAGCCGCGATCGCGGTGGTCGACGCGCAGGAGAACGAACTGGTTGGGCAGAGGCCGGAGGGCGAGCCGGAATTGGTGGCACGGTAGGGTTTGCGGTGTACGGGTAGACACCGGGCATTGCTAACGAGCACAAATATTATTCCCGTGCTCGTGTAGGCGCAGGCGCCCTCGCCTGCGCTGCCGGGCGACAGCCCGGCGGAAACACGCGCACCGCAGGGCACTGCTTTATTTCTTCGAGGGCGGCGGCGCCATGGGTTGCGGGAACCCTGAACCGGCGTGCGGACTCGCGGCTCCGGGGTTCGCCCCCATCCCGGCGTGCGGATCGTTTCCGTTGAGCGACATCGACCCCGGCGTAAAGCAAGTCAGACGGCCGCTGCTGGCGACACGCAAGGCCGCGGGACATGGACCGCTATCCAGCTTTGCTCCGGTTCCCGATCCTTGTAGCTCCACCGCAAAGAGCTTGCCTTCGGCGTTGCCCGCGACCGCGGTGGTCATTCCCGGCATGTCGTACGCCACGTAGAACGGCCTTTTGTCTTTGACGGCGTCCTGTGCGCAATTGCTCGCACTGGTGAGTTCCGCGTTCTGAGCCTTGATGTCGTGGCGGCCGCAGTCGGCCGCGCCGCTTCCGGCGAGTTCCTGCAACTTTTGTTGGACGGCATCATTGGCTGGAGCCGGAGAACTCGCCGCGGCCGATGGCGTGGAAGAAGTCGTCGAAGACGGAGAACTCGACTTGGAGCAACCGGCAAGACAGCTGGCAGCCAGGATCAGGGCGAGTAACATTTTGGGGAACATTTATGGATCATTGTAAATGAGGCAACCGATCTCCGATCCAGGGAATGCACCTTTGGCGCATCTGCTTCCCGGGATGGTAGGCTAGCATCCAATAGAAAACAGTGAACGACCGTGCGATCCCGAGTAATCTAGAACCGGACTCGGAACCTGACCTGCGGAGTCCGGGGCCGCGTTGGAAACTGGCGCTGCGCGCGCTGCAGTCCCGCAATTTCCAGCTTTTTTTCTCCGGACAACTGATTTCGCTGATCGGCACCTGGATGCAGAGTGTGGCCCAGGCGTGGCTGGTGTATCGCATCACCGGGTCGGCGCTGCAGCTTGGCTCGGTCGGTTTCGCCAGCCAGATTCCGGTGTTCATCTTTGCGCCGCTGGGCGGAATGGTGGCAGACCGCCTGAATCGTCACCGGGTGGTGATCGCGACCCAAACCGCGTCGATGATCCTGGCGCTTATCCTGGCCGCGCTCACGCTCACCAATCGCATCCAGGTCTGGCAGATTTATGTGCTGGCGGCGCTGCTGGGCGTGGTGAATGCCTTTGATATCCCGGGGCGGCAGGCCTTTTTGATCGACATGGTCGGGCGTGAGCACTTGATGAACGCCATCGCGCTGAATTCCTCGATGTTCAACGGTGCCCGCGTCATCGGCCCGGCGGTGGCCGGCATCCTGGTGGCGAAGATTGGCGAGGGCTGGTGTTTCTTCGCGAACGGCATCAGCTACATTGCGGTAATCGTGGGCCTGCTGTTGATGACCATCGAATGCGAGCGGCGTGCGACCGGCGACTCGCCGATTGAGGACGTCATCGAGGGTTTCCGCTTCGTCAGTCAAGCACGGCCGATTCGTTCACTGCTGCTCCTGCTGGGCCTGGTGAGCGCGGTAGGCATGCCCTACACCGTGCTGATGCCGGTGTTCGCGGACCGCATCCTGCACGGCGGGGCGCGCGGGCTCGGCATCCTGATGGGCGCTACCGGAGTCGGCGCGCTCGCCGGAGCCTTGACCCTGGCCATGCGCGAGGGCGTGCGCGGGCTCGGTCGGCTGGTGGCGTGGACCTGCGGGCTGTTTGGGGTGAGCCTGATTCTGTTCGCGTTCTCGAGAATTTTCTGGCTCTCTACCTTGCTGCTGCTGCCCGTGGGCTTTTGCATGATGCTCGAGATGGCGAGTTCGAACACCCTCATCCAGACCATGGTGCCGGACGCTCTGCGCGGCCGCGTGATGGCGGTCTATTCGATGATGTTTATGGGCATGGCGCCGATCGGCGCGCTGTTCGGCGGCGCCATGGCAAACAAGTTCGGCGCGCCGCTAACAGTGCAGGTTGGCGCGCTGGCGTCGATTGTGGGCGCGATCTGGTTCTGGAAGACCCTGCCGTCGTTCCGCTACGAAGCCCGGCAGATGATCATCGCGCAGGCGGTGGCGGGCGGTGAGCCGTCGGAGGAGATGACGGTGCGGGTGCGGTGAGGGGTAGAGACCGGGCTTGCCCCGTCTCCAGCAGCGGGACGTGCTTCCGCATTGCAGCGCTTGAGATCGGTTACGCTCCAGAGAGACGCGGCAAGCCGCGTCTCTACTCTTCTGACGAGTACACCACGTCGAACTCCTGCGCGTGGTGGTTCTGCGCCAGCGACTGGACGCCGTACTCAAATCCCTTTTCAAACGCCTTCAGATTCAACTCGCGGAAGTTGGACGGAACCGAATCGGCCACCGCTTTGCGCACTGCGTCGGGCTCCAGCAGTTTCGTGACCGCCGTAAAGAATCCCACCATCACCGAGTTCAGCACCATGCGCTTGCCGAGTTCTTCGGCCAGGCGCGTGGCCGGGCAGCTGTAGACCTTGGTTTCGCGGGGAAGGTCGGTGACGCGCACCAGATCCTGCTCGACGATCAGCGTGCCGCCGTCCTTCAGTTCCGGGGCGAACTTCGAATAGGCCTCCTGCGACATGACTACCAGGATGTCGGGCTGGGTGACGTAGGGATAGAGAATGGGCTGGTCGGAGAGCAGCAACTGCGCGCTGCAGGCGCCGCCGCGCGCCTCGGGGCCGAAGTTCTGCGTCATGGTGGCGAACGCGCCCTGGTGAATGGAGGCGGCGCGGCCCAGGATGATGGCCGAGAGGATGACGCCCTGGCCGCCGAATCCGGCGACGCGAAGTTCGGTTAGCTGCATACAACCTCCGGTTGCTCCATTGTCTCCACGTAGCGGTCGCCGAGCGATTCGACCATCTGGCTGCGCATCAGCGACTGGTAATCGGGGCGATCGCGATCGACGAACTTGCCCACGATGATTTCGCCCGTCATCGTCAAGCCGGTTTCACTGGTAGGCACGCCGTGCCGGACCTTGCTTTTTTCCTTGTAGTACTTCATGGTGTCGAGCCCGTCGCCCAGTCGGTTGCGCCGTTGATAGAGCGTGGGACAGGGCGAGATGACCTCGATAAAGCTGAAGCCCTTCTTCTGGAAAGCTTCGCCCATGGAGCGCGCCAGCTGCCGGACGTGGAACGTCGTCCAGCGCGCGACGTAGACGGCGCCTGCGGCTTCGACCAGGTGCGGCAGGTTGAATGCCGGCTCGAACTGGCCGTAGGGCGAGGTCGAAGTGATGGCGTGATCGGGCGTGGTGGGCGCGGTCTGGCCGCCGGTCATCGCATAGATCAGATTGTTTACGCAGATGACCTTCAGGTCGATGTTGCGGCGGGCGGCGTGAATCAGGTGATTGCCGCCGATGGCGGAAAGATCGCCATCGCCCGAGTACACGACCACATTCAGCTTCGGATTCGCCAGCTTCAGGCCGGTGGCAAACGGGATGGCGCGCCCGTGCGTGGTATGGAACGAATCGAGCTTGACGTAACCGGCCACGCGGCCGGTGCAACCAATGCCCGAGACCAGCGCCAGCGATCGCAGGTCGATCTTCGATTCGATCAGCGCGCGCGCGAAGCAGTTCACCGTCGTGCCGATGCCGCATCCGGGACACCAGATGTGGGGCATGCGATCGGTGCGCAGGAACGGTTCCACGGGGTTGGTCACGCACTCTGTACTGCTCATTGGCACGCCTCCACGATCACTTTCAGAATGTCTTCCGGGCGATGTACGCTGCCGCCGGCATGGGGCACGGCGAAGGTGCGAGCCTTACCGTTGGCGGCGCGCTCAACTTCGCGCACCATCTGGCCCAGGTTGAGTTCGGGGACCACGAAGGCTTTCGTTTTCCCGGCGATTTCGCGGATGCGCCGTTCCGGGAAAGGCCAGCAGGTGATCAGGCGGAGCTTGCCGACCTTGTAGCCTTTTTGCCGTGCCAGACCGATGGCGCGCTGCGCGACCCGCGAGGTGATGCCGTAAGAGACGACGACCACGTCCGCGCCGTCGATGCCTTCTTCTTCAAGCAGCGTGATCCGGTCAGCGGCATCGCGAACCTTGCTTTGCAGGCGGCGGATCAGCTTGTCCTGGGTTTGCGGGGTCATGTTGGGATAGCCGCGCTCGTCGTGGGTGAGACCCGTGATGTGGAAGTTGTAGCCGTCGCCGGCATGCGCCATCTCGGGAACCTGGTTGCCATTAGTGTGATAGGGCAGGTACTCGGCCACCGGTTTCGTGGTGTGGCGGCGCGGCTCGACTTCAATCTGGTCGGCGGCCGGGATAATAACCTTCTCGGTCATGTGGCCGACCACTTCATCCATCATGAACATCACGGGGACGCGGAATTCCTCGGCGAAGTTGAAGGCCTTGATGGTCAGATCGAAACACTCCTGCGGGGAATTCGGGCAGAGCGCGATGATTTCGTAGTCGCCGTGCGAGCCCCAGCGCGCCTGCATCATGTCGGCTTGCGCGGGCAGGGTGGGCAGGCCGGTGGACGGGCCGCCGCGTTGCACGTCCACGAAGACGCACGGCGTCTCGGTCATGGCGGCGTAGCCGATGTGCTCCATCATCAGCGAAAAACCGGGGCCGGAGGTTACAGTAAATGCCTTGGCGCCGCCCCAGACTGCGCCTTGCAGCGTGATGGAGGCGGCCAGTTCGTCTTCCATCTGGATGAAAGTTCCGCCGACGGTGGGAACGCGCGCGGCGAAGCGCTCGACGACTTCAGTGGATGGTGTGATGGGGTAGCCGGACGCAAAGCGCGCCCCCGCCGCCAGCGCGCCTTCGCAGCAGGCATGGTCGCCGTCGATGAAGTGAGTGCCGGTCAGCACCCCGCGCGGATCGGCTTTCATGCGGCACCTCCCGCGTCGGTCTTGGCTTTGGGTTCGGCGACTCGCTGGCCGTAGATGGCGAAGTCAGGGCAGTACATGCCGCACAGGTCGCAGCCGCTGCACTTTTCCGGCGCCACCACGTGCGGCGGATGATAGCCCTTGGAGTTGAAGGCGGAGGAGAGCGCAAGCACCTTGGTCGGGCAAAACTCCACACAGAAACCGCAGGCCTTGCAACGCTCCACGACAATAGAAACTCGTCCCTTTGCCACCGGGTTACCCCCACTGGGGAGCGACAGCCACTCCCAGACTGGAGAAAATTATGGCAACCCTTATCGCAGCCGGGTGTGATGGGGGTCACCGATGGCTGTGACCCTAAACAGCTCCGCGCCGACACGGTTTGCGCCGCGGCGATTGTAGAATCTTGGGGTTGCATTCGGGGAGGAGCCGATGAACCGGAAGGCCTGCGTGCTGGTGTTCGATGGTCTGGCGGATTGGGAGCCGGCGCATGCGCTGTGCGAGATCCATAAGTCCGGCAGGTTCGACGTCGTGACCGCCGGGTTTTCTTCCCAGCCGGTCGTGACTATGGGTGGATTGAAGTTGAAACCCGATACCACGCTTTCCGAAGTGGATTGGCAGCAGGCGGCAATCTTGATCTTGCCCGGCGGAGACATGTGGGAGAAAGGACCGGTCAAGGATCTTGGCCCGTTACTCAATCAGCTGTTGGCAAGCGGAGTAGGGGTCGCCGCCATCTGTGCCGCGACGCTGGAGATGGCGCGCAGCGGCTTGACCCGGGCCCGCCGGCATACGAGCAATTGGCTGGCTTACTTGAAGTACATGGTTCCCGAGTACGGGGACGAAGCCTTCTACGTGGATGAACTCGCGGTGACGCATGGCAGTTTGATCACGGCCAGCGGCCTGGGCAGCGTCGAGTTCGCGCGCGAGGTCTTTCGCTTCCTGCACATTTTCAGCGACGAGGATACGGCCGTCTGGTTTGAGATGTTCAAGCACGGGATTGTCCCGGTGGCATTTCAATCGGGGAAAAATTGAGAACACAAAACCGCACGGCCCGGATAAGTTGAGCCTGCCGCTAATTTCTGCGATGGAGGGACGGGCGTCTCGCCCGTCCAGCCGGGCGAGGACGCCCGGCGCTCCATCGATAATCGTCAATGTTCGTATCTCCCGGGCTGCGCTCTACATCCGCGCTTTCGCGCTTCTCCCCAGCGCCACCAGAAAAATCGCGCTTTTGCCCTTGGCGTGCGGCGAGAAGAAATTCACCACGTCGTCATCGTAGAAGGTGAGACCGGAAGCGCCCAGTCGCTGCGCGTAGGCGGCCAGGTAGAGGCGCCCGCCAATCATGCCTGCCTCCAGTTGCGTCGCCCGATAGCCGCGATTGCCGTAGGTGGCAGTGATCTTGTGCAAGTCGGCCAGAAAGAAAATATCGACGCTGGCATCGGCAGGGATCTGTTGCTCGAGCCCGAGATAGCCCGCGCGCTCGCGAAATTCGCCTTCCTTGAGCAGTTCTAGCTTTTTCTCCGCCCGGCGGAAAAAGTACGTTCCGGGCTTGAGGCCGTCCACTGCATGCACGATCAGGTAGAGATCGTTCAGCAGCGTCCCGGGCGCGATGTCGCGGGGAATGAGGCTGGTGGCGTGGTCGAGCAGGATGGCAAGCTGAGCCAAAGTGATCGACTGGCGGGCAAATTGGCGAGTCGATCCACGGCGCTGGATCACTTGTTCGATGCTATCGGTGGGCAGTTGCGAGTTGAGAGGCGCGGTCAGCGCAGTGGTTCCATTCTTCGCGGTTGGTTCTGGAAGCGAGAGCTTAGCCGAACGCCATGCTTTGACTTCCTCCGGAGAAAGCAGGTTCGATGCTTCGTGCATTTGCCGCATCGCGGGGTAGTCTACTTCCGTCCTGGAGTAGGAGACCGTGGCCAGTTGCAGCGGGTCCGATGCTGGAGGCGTGGGAGGCTTTTTCTTCACGTGTCCGAGCGCCGTCACCGACAACGCGACCTCTTTCTGCGGGTTCACATCAAGCAGGGAATTCAATTGCGCGTCGACAAATCCGATTACCAGCTTCGCGGGAAAACCGAGCGCGGCCGACATGGCGAGCAGGTTGGCGAGCATGGTGCCGTTGTCCCAACCAAAGTGGCGATAGGTGCGGGAACGATATTTCCAGGCGTTGCGCCAGTAGGTGCCGGTGGAAATGACGAGAACCGGAGCGGCGGCCGCAGACGGGTCGGCGGCCACTGCGTTCACTACGACTTGACGGTAGTCGCCCGCGCGCAACTGGCGCAGCCCGAACTCAGCGGCGCCGAAGTGATAAACCCCCGCCGCCAATCCTGGAAGGTCCTGGCAAACAATGTAGAGTTCGATCTCGTAGAGCGCCCCGGTACAAGCCGCGGCCCGGAAAAATATCTCGCCGCCGGGATATTTGCGGCTCTTGGTGACGCCGGCGGAGAAGAACAGGAGTTGCGAGAGCTCGTCGAGGCTGGGAACCCGCTCGGTTTTGGTCGGGGCGATCGTAGTTGAAATCGCCGACAGCGCTGACACCCCGGTCTGCTTGAAGTCTTTGGGAAGACGCTGCACTTCGAGCGTCGGGTAGATCTTGAAGAGCAGCGGCTGGTTCTCCCAGTCCAGAGAATGCGGATTCGCGCGCAGGCTCAGATAAGAGTGCTTGGTCGCGTTGTGATATTTCCAGGTCGCGTCGAGGTCGCGGTTATCGTTCACTGACCCAATCCCTTCTTACGCAAGAACTCCCGCACGACTTCCTTCAAGTCGCGATGCTGCCCGTCCACCGCGTAGTTTAACTGCTGCATCTCCTGATCGGAGATTTTGCCTGCTAAATCATTCAACGCGGTTGCGACCTCCGGATGCTCCCCAACCGTCTGCCGCCGAACGACTGCCACGGCTTCGTAGGGCGGGAAGTAATGCTTATCGTCGGCAAGCACGGCAAGGTCGAGCGCAGGAATCAAACCATCGGTGGTGTTGCCCGCGATCAGGTCGACTTGCTTTTCCTTCAGAGCCCGTGCCAGCAGTCCCAGGTCCATGATGCGCGGCGGTTCGGCGAAGCGCAGGCCGTAGGTGGCGGCGAGTCCTTTGTAGCCGTCGGGGCGTTCCATGAACTCGTAGCCGAAGCCGGCGCGCCATTTCGGCGTGTAGGCGGCGGCCTGTGAAATCGTCGTGAGGTGCAGGCGGCGCGCATCCTCGCCGCGAATCTCAATCGCGAAGGTGTCTTCGAAGCCGAGTGCCGGACTCAAGGTCAGGTTGAAGCGCCGCTCATATTCGTTCTTCACCCGCCGATACACCTCGGCGCGATCGCCCGAGGGCTTTTCTTTGAGGATGGCGGTCAGCGCCGTGCCCGTGTACTCCGGATACAGGTCGATGCGGCCGCTCAAAATGGCCTGCTGGCAAATGAGCGATCCAGCCAGGTAGAAGCGGCGCTCCACTTGCAACTTTGTTTTGGCTTCCAGTTGCTGTGCGAAGATCTCGCCCAGCACTGCCTGCTCGGTAAAGTTTTTCGAGCCGACCACGATGCGCTGGCTGCGAGGCGGGCCGCACGCGGGGAGGAACAGCGCGATCGAGAGGATGACGGAGAGTGATAGCTTCATTTGCAGAAGGTGGTGCGATTTAGCCGGCTACCGGCCGCGTCACCTCGCGCGGGCTGAGCCGGCGCTCCAGCCAGCCCAGGCTGACGTCGGCCAGTAGAGCCAGCAGCGCGGCGGGGATCGCTCCCGCCAGAATCAATTGATTGTTGACCATGGCGAGCCCGCGGAAAATATATTCGCCCAGGCCGCCGGCGCCGATGGCGGCTGCGATGGTCGCCAGGCCTACGGAGATGACCGTCGCCACGCGAATGCCCGCCAGGATCACGCCCAGCGCCAGCGGCATCTCCACCTGCCACAGCAGTTGGCGGTCGGTCATCCCCATGCCGCGCCCGGCTTCCAGGACCGCCGGGTCCACGCCCCTGATGCCCGCGTACGTGTTGCGGATCATCGGCAGAAGCGCGTAAAGCGTGAGCGCCAGGATCGCCAGGCGTTCGGCGCGCGCCCCGATCCAGGGCACGGGAAGCAGGAATCCGAACAGCGCGAGGCTGGGGATGGTCTGGATCACATTGGCGCTGCCCAGCACCGGCTTGTTCCATCTCGGACGGCGCGTGATCAGGATGCCGAGCGGGATGCCGATCAGCACCGCCAGCAGCGTTGAGGCGAAGACCATCCATAAATGTTCGAGCGTGAGTTCCAGAACCTCCGCGTGATTCTGCTGGAAAAACTGCAGCACATTCATGCCAGCCCTCGCTGTCGATCGGATGGAGGTACGTCGTCAAACGCGTGTAAATATCGCTTTACGAGAGGATCCGGGGAAGCCCGGAACTGATCGGGAGAGAGCGCCACCACAACTTTCCCGGCTTCCATCAGGGCGATGCGGGAGCCGAGGAGCAGCGCCTCGCGAACATCGTGGGTGACGAAGACGACCGTCTTCTGCAGCCGCTCCTGCAGGCGCTTGAACTCGCGCTGCAGTTCATCGCGGGTGATCGGATCGAGCGCGCCGAAGGGCTCGTCCATCAGAAGAATCGGCGGATCGGCGGCGAGTGCGCGGGCGACGCCAACCCGCTGCCGCTGGCCTCCGGAAAGCTCGCGCGGATAGCGCTTGGCAATCACGCGTTCGAGTCCAACCAAGTCGAGCATTTCCCCGACTCGTTGCGCGCTCTTCGCTTGCGGCCACTCCTCGAGCCGCGGCACCAGTGCGATGTTGCGCTCGACCGTGAAATGCGGGAAGAGGCCCGCATCCTGGATCACGTAGCCGATTCCGCGCCGCAGGCGAATCGGATCCCACTCGCGGGTGGAGCGCCCCTCCACCCGCACTTCGCCCTGCGTCGGGCTGACCAGGTCATTGATGAGCTTGAGGGTGGTGGTCTTTCCGGAACCGCTGCGACCCAGCAGGATCAGGGTCTCGCCTCGTTCCACGTGGAGATCGACATTATTGAGAATGTCGGGGCCACCGGGCGCGCGGTAGTGCACGCCGCGTAATTCGATGGCGACTCCGTTGGTTGAGGCAGTCTGCATAGCTAGAGTGATTCCCGAATCTGGCTTGAGATGCGGAAGAAATCCAGCGAATTAAGAAGACCGGTACGAATTCGCGGGCAACCCCGTGATGCGAATCCCGCCATGCCCCTTATGGCGGATATTCAAACCGATCAAAAGCGCCGTGATCTGCTCGACGATGCGGGCATTCTCGAGCTTGCCTCCGTCGATGGCGCGGATGCCGGGAATCTTCGCGGCAAGCTCGACGGCAACCTGCGCAGCGGAGGGATCGTCGCTGCAGACCAAAACATCGCACTCGACCGGCGCGTCGCCATTCAGAATGTCCGCCGAGCAGTTCTGAAACGCAGCCACGACGGAAACGCCCTTGGGCACGAGTTCTGCCGTGGCCTGCGCCGCGGAGCCTTGCCACACGCCGAGCGTGCGGCTGACGCGGCCTCCCACGGCGGCTGCCAGCGGAACGGTCGCATCGATCAGAATGCTGTTCGGGCGAAATGCCGGCTTCAGCTGTTTTAACAGTGCCGCCTGGCCTTCGAACGGAACAGTCAGGACGAGCAGGTCGGCGGCTGCGCATGCGGCCGAGTTCTCTTCGCCGGCGACCTGCGCTCCAGATCCGACAGCCTGCTGGATCTTGGCCGCGGTCTCCTGTGCGCGATCGCGGTTGCGCGAGCCGATGATGATGGTCTCGCCCGCGCGCGCAAAGCGTAGCGCCAGCCCCGTCCCTTGTGGACCGGTACCGCCCAGGATCGCGATGGGGCGGTTCATGCGAACTCCGCCACAAACATCTGTTCCTGCGTCCACGGCTCGAGCGGCAGCTTGATCTGAATGCGCGAGTAAACGGTGTTGCGTTCCGCGGGAATGCGTCCGGCCTCAAGAATCAGCGCCTGGAAGTCCTCCGGACTCATGTACTGGCCGGCAGTGGCCCCCGCCTCGCGCGAGATGTTTTCGTCCATCAACGTGCCGCCGTAATCGTTCGCGCCAGCTTTCAGGCAAAGCTGGGAAAGCCCGCGGTTGAGCTTGACCCATGAGACCTGGATGTTGTGAATCGAGCCCGCCAGCAGCACGCGAGACAGGGCATGAATCTTCAGGTGCTCGGCCAGCGTCGGCCCGCTGCGCGCCAGGCCCTGCTGGAAAAGGAGTGTATTGAAGTGCACGAAGCCGAGCGGAACAAATTCGGTGAATCCGCCGGTCTGGTTTTGGATCTCGCGCAGCAGCAGCAACTGGTTGACCCAGTGTTCGGGTGTTTCCGTGTGACCGTACATCAGCGTGGAGGTAGTGCGGATTCCGCAACCGTGCGCGGTGGTAATCACCTCTTTCCACTGGGCGGTGGAGAGCTTGTTGCGCGAGAGTACATTGCGCACCTGGTCATCCAGGATTTCCGCGGCGGTGCCGGGCAGCGTGTCGAGGCCATTTTCGCGCAGCATCAAGAGGTACTCGCGCACCGGCATGCCGGTGAGCTCCACTCCATAGACGATCTCCATCGGGGAGAACGCATGACAGTGCATGCCGGGAACCGCGCCTTTCACGGCGCGCAGGATATCGCGGTAATAGAAAGGAGATAGATCGCGCGGCAGGCCGCCCTGGATGCACACTTCGGTGGCGCCCAGTTCCCAGGCTTCGCGGGCGCGTTGTGCGACCTGCTCCAGGCTGAGGAAGTAAGTGTCGTCTTCGCGGGGCCCGCGGCTGAAGGCACAGAACTTGCACCCTACGAAGCAAATGTTGGTGAAGTTGATGTTCCGGTTCACGACGTAGGTGACCAGGTTGCCGGCGAGTTCGGCGCGCAGTTCGTTGGCGGCGAGCAACAGCCCGAGCAGATCGTCGCCTTCGGCCTGTGCAAGCGCCAGCATTTCTTCGCGAGAAAGCGAAGCGCCGTCCAGGGTACTCAAAACTTTTTCCAGCGCGACGCGAACCTGAGGCGCCAGCCGGGGTGCGATCTCCGCCCATTCGACGTGGGGGAGGTCTTCGAGTTTGACGAAAGGTGCGGAACGCAAAGGCTGCCTCCTGACGAAATAAATCTCTAGCGAAATAAATCGTAGGCCGCTGGGCGAATGAGGTCGCGCGCGCGTCCCGGGCCCGGGCGGTATCCGAAGCCGCGGACGATGCAGAAAGGCGTCTGGGCTAGCTTGCCGCAGAGCAGGCCCGCGGCGCAAGCCAGTTCGTCAGCGACCGCGTGCAAGCTCACGCGCAGGCCATATCCATGCGGGTCGCGCCGGCCGCGGTAGTCGTGGATCGCCCGCATGCCCGCCACCCCGATCGCCGCTTCGGTCAGTCCCTCGCGCCAGGGGCGTCCGAAGCTGTCACTAATAATGATGGGAACGGAAACCTTGAGACGCTTACGCAATTCCCGATGCAAACGGGCTGCCGAGCGGTCTGGGTCCGCGGGCAGGAGCAAGGCATGGACGCCGCCGTCGACGTTGGATACGTCCACCCCGCTGTTGGCACAGACGAAACCGTGGCGGGTTTCGGTGATGAGCACGCCCTTCTCGCGGCGCACGACCCGTCGCGCCTCGTGCAAGGCCAGTTCGATGACGCGGGCGTCGAGATTGTAGCGGCGCGCCCATGCCCGGGAGCGAACCGACGGCCGAATGGAGTCCAACCTTACGAGTTGCCTCTCGGCCTTCGAGACGATCTTGTGCTTTACCACCACGATGTCGCCTGCCTGCAGCTTCTGCCGGGTTGCTTTGAGAGCGCTCAATAAGAGATCCCTGAGCGAGTCTCCGGGGCGAACTTCATCTTCGACTCGCACCGGGATGACCTGCATTGGATGCATGGAGAAGGCTACTCGTTGGCAGCGATGGGATAGTCGCGCAAATCCCACTGTCGCGCCAAACGCTGGGCATGCGTGTTTCCCGGCAGGTCGATGAGTTGCTTGAGGTCGGCGGGATTGTCGACATCGACTCCGATCCCGGAAAGCGGCAGTACAATGCACGGCCTGCCGGTAGCCTGCGCCGCCGCCAGGTGCGGCTTAAAGCTGTCATTGCCAAAGCGCAGCGGGAACAATCCCGCCGGGCTGCGCAGGGCTGCATTCGTACCCCGTCCATCGCCGGCCGGTACCAGCACGGAACCCTCCAGCGGTGCCGCGTCATAAACCCGTTGGAGTTCCGCCGCCGTGATCAGGGGAATGTCGGCGGGAATCACCAGGGTGGTCCTGATCGCACGCATCTCGCAAACGTATGTGGCCATGGCAATGGCCTCGGTCTCGCTGCTGTTGGCGTGGTCGGCGATTACCTCAAAGTCGCAGCGGCTGGCCAGGGCAAGGGCAAATGGATCGCGGGTGACCAGCGCGACCTCCGGCCGGTTGTTCCATCCAGCCAGCGCTTCCGCAACATCCTCCAGCATGGCCTGAGCCAGTGCGGTGCGGGCCGCCTGCCCCGCCACGGGGGCTAGCCGCTGCTTGGCGTTTTTTAGGTCTTTCACCGGAACCAGGATCATGAGTGGTTCGGCCCCGCATGGGCCGCACTTTGTCCGCCCACGGCTTCGAGCACCGCATGGGCAAGATCGGCTTTGTCTTCGGCGGTCCGCATTACAGTCTTTGCCGCAAAGACGCGCACCCCTGTCTTACGCAGTTCTTCGGCGGCTTCGGCATCGCGCTCGTCCACCACCAGCAGGTCGAGAAAGTCGTGATAATACTGCGCCACGCCCGCAATGGAAATGGGAAGACCCTGCGAGGCCATCAAAATGCCGGCCGGGCCGGAAACCGCGGCTCCGTCCACGATCGGACTGACCGCCGCGATCCGGGCCTTGGTGCGTTGCAGAGCTTCCCGCACGCCCGGCACCGCCAGAATCGGCCCGATGCTGGTGATGGGGTTGCTCGGCGCCAGAATTACGGTGTCGGCCGAGAGGATCGCGTCGAGCACACCTGGGGCAGGTTCGGCATCGCCGGCGCCGGCAAAACGCACCGACTCGACCGGATCCTGAAACCATCGTTCGACGAAATATTCCTCGAAGCTGAGTTCGCCGACCGGGGTTCCGATTCGCGTCTCCACGCGCGAATTGCTCATGGGCAGCAGCTTTGCCTTCACTCCCAGCTTATCGGCGATGTGCGAGGTGACTTCCGAGAGGGTTTTGCCCTCGGCCAGCAGCTTTGAGCGCAGGATGTGCACCGCCATATCGCGGTCGCCGGTGTGGAACCAGATCGGCTGGCCGAGTTGCCCCATGGCCTGCAGGCAGAAGAACGTATCGCCCTTCACCCCCCAGCCGCGTTCGCGACTGAGCAGCCCGGCCAGGACGTAGGTGATCGAATCGATGTCCGGCGAAACGTAGAGGCCCCACCACATCAGGTCATCGCCGGTGTTTACGATAATGGCCAGATTCTCGGCGGGCATGATCTGGCGCAATCCATCGACAAATTTTGCGCCCCCCGTGCCCCCGGTCAGAACAGTGATCAAGCCGCCCTCCGCGCGTATCCCTCGGCATCCGCCGCCTTGCTCAACCGTTCTTGCAACAAACCGCCTCGCGCTGACGCCGCTTCGAGGAATTCCGGATACACCGGCAACCGCTGCTCCAGCCGATGACCCTTCGCCGCGGACCGCGCCCCCAGTTGCTCCACGTGGGGCCACGGTTTTTCGGGATTGATGAAGTCCGGTGTCAGCGGCGAAATCCCTCCCCAATCGTTGATGCCGGCATCGAGCAGATCATCATAATAAGGAGCCGACAAATTGGGAGGTGCCTGAATGTTGACCTTGGGCATGAGCAACCGGGCGACTGCCACGGTGCGCTGCATCTCGCCAAGAGTGGGCTCGGGGCAGTCGCGCATCGGAATGGTGGGTTTCACCCGGAAATTTTGCACGATGACTTCCTGAATGTGGCCGTAGCGCGCGTGCAAGTCCCGGATTGCAAGCAGAGTGTCGACCCGATCTTCCACGCTCTCGCCGATTCCGATCAGCAGGCCGGTAGTGAAGGGAACGCCGAGCCGGCCTGCGTCTTCGACGGTGCGCAGCCGCTTGGCCGGCTCCTTGTCGGGAGCCTTGTCGTGCGCGGCCCCGGGGCGAAGCAGGCCGGCGTTCAAGCTCTCGAGCATCAGCCCCATGCTCGGCGAAACCCGCGCCAGGCGCTCAATCCACTCCGCGCTTAGCAGGCCGGGATTGGGATGCGGAAGCAGAGTCGTCTCCCGCAGTACCAGCTCGCACATGCTTTCCAGGTACTGGAGCGTGGATTTGTAGCCGAGGTGGCGGAGGGTTTCGCGCATCTCCGGAAACAGCAGCTCCGGCTTGTCGCCAAGACTGAAGAGCGCCTCCGTGCAGCCCAGGCGCTCGCCTTGGCGCGCGACTTCGAGGACCTCGTCGGGCGTCATGGTATGGGCGCCCGCATCGCCGGGATCGCGCCGGAAGGTGCAGTAGCCGCAATAGTCGCGGCACAGGTTGGTCAGCGGCAGGAAGACCTTGCGGGAGTAGGTCACCACGGCGGGCTTGAAGCGCTCTTTTGCGGCGCGCGCCGCGCTCAGGAGCCGGGGAAGATCTTCATCGGAGCAGCGGATCCATTGGCACGCAGCCTCGCGCGACAGCGGAAGACTTGCTTCCGACAGATCCTGACACCAGGGTTCTTCGGGCACCACTGAGTTCTCCGCCATGACTGGGCGCAAGTTTGTGCCATCCGTGGAGGCGCCGTGCAAGCCTCCCTTCTTGGCAAATGATACATGAAGCCCGCCAGTCGAGATCACCCGCACTGCCACACCGGCGCGGCGCCATCCATTTTCCGATCCGGTCACGCATGATACCTTTATCCTGCCGCAGCGAGGCGCACTGCCGCGATGAGCGTCACTCAGGCCGATTTTCGCAAAGCAATGGGCGCGTTTGCCACCGGGGTCACCGTTATCACGCTGGACTCTGCCGGCGACGTTCATGGCATGACCGCCAACGCCTTCACCTCGGTTTCCCTCGATCCCAAGCTGATCCTGGTATGCGTGAATCGTCGGGCGCGCACGCATGCCCACTTGCACTCCAAGAAGCGATTCGGAGTGAACATTCTGGCGGAGCATCAGCATGGCATCTCCGAGCATTACGCGCGCACCAACCGGCAGGACGGGACCGACGTTCCGGGGGCCCGCTTCGATCGTACAAAGCATGGAACTCCCGTACTGCACGGCGCTCTGGCCTATCTCGAATGCCGCCTGCACAGCGCGCAGGATGCCGGCGACCACACCGTCTTCATTGCCGAGGTGGAAGACGTCGTGGTGCGCAAGGGGCGGCCGCTGCTGTACTTTTCGAGCGCCTATCGCCGCATCGGCGACGGCGTGAAACGCGCCGCGGATCCCAAGCTGGGCCCGCGTTTGAAAGCTTCCGCCCGCCGCCGCTAGATTTCCAGCCTCACCTTGCAGCTGGCTTCCTCCGCTATAATCGCTGCCACATTCGGGACGGCTTTTGTGAACCGCCTTGCAACCCGATCGATCCGTTGGACTCCGGCGCGAGTCGCCCTTCTGTACGTGTCCGTATCCGTCCTCTGGATTCTCGTAACCAGCGAACTTCTGCTGATCGAGTTCCATCACCCGGTAGCCATTACCAGCTTCGAGATTTTCAAAGGCATTCTCTTCGTCAGCGCCAGTGGTGGGCTCATCTACTGGCTCTGCAAGAAGGCCTGTGAGCGATTGCTGCGTCAGCGTGACTTGTTGCGCGAGTCTGAAAAACAGCGCGAGGAATTGCAGGCCCAGCTCATCCAGGCGCAAAAGCTCGAGGCGGTCGGGCGGTTGGCCGGAGGCGTCGCCCACGACTTCAATAACATCCTCACGGTTATCCTGTCTTGCTGCCATCTGCTGCGCAAGGATGCCGGCAACGGATCCGCCCAGGACCGCGTCTCCATGATCGAGACGGCCGCCGAGCGCGCCGCTTCCCTGACCCGCCAGTTGCTGGCCTTCAGCCGGCACCAGGTGCTCGAAGTCCAAAGCCTCAACCTCAATTCCATCATTCAGGAGACCGCCAGGCTGCTTGAAAAACTGCTTGGCGAAGATGTGAAGCTGATCCTGTCCCTCGACCCGAAGCTGGGCAACGTCCTGGCGGACTCCACCCAGGTCGTGCAGATCGTCATGAACCTGGCGGTCAATGCGCGCGACGCTATGCCCAGGGGCGGAACACTCGCGATCGAGACCGTCAACTTGGAAGCAACCGCGGATCTCGCGGCGAACGTGCCCGACCTCACGCTTGGGCAAAAGGTGATGCTTACCGTGCGCGACTCCGGAACCGGCATCCCGGATGAGATTCGGGACAAGGTTTTCGAGCCCTTCTTCACGACCAAGGAAGCCGGCAGGGGCACAGGCCTCGGCCTCTCCACCGTCTACGGCATTGTGCGGCAGAGCGGAGGTGCCATTGATTTCCAAAGCGCTCCCGGCAGGGGCACGACGTTCCGAGTCTACTTCCCGCGCACCGAGTCGGCTGCCGCGGCCGAGCGGAAGGCTGTGGTCGCAGCTGCGACCACCGGCACCGAGACCGTTCTGGTCGTAGATGATGATCGGCTCGTCCTGCAAACGGTCAGCGAATACTTGCGCGAGCTCGGTTACACGCCCCTGATTGCCCACGGGGCAAGGGAAGCGATCGAATTGGGCCGCGTCTCGTCCTCGCGCATTGATCTGCTGCTCACCGACCTCGTCATGCCGGAAATGACCGGTCCCGAATTGCGGCGCGAGATCGAGCGCTGGCGCCCTCTCATCCAGACTCTTTACATGACGGGCTACTCGAGCGACCGCGTTCCCATCGGCGAGATTGAGCCGGGCCGCCTGGTTCGCAAGCCCTTCGGCGTGGACAGTCTCAATGCTGCCATCCGGCGCATGCTCGAACTCACGCCCGCCGAGCCGGGGCGAGATTGATCCCTTCGAAGCGCCTGGAGTTGTTTCGACCTTCGGCCGGAGCGGCTCATCGCTTGACTTGGACTTCTGCCTCAGCTCGAGCCGGCTCCCGCACCAGTTCAAGGATTGCCACGTAGCGGCCTGCAACCTGCGCCCAGCGCGCCGCCCGGCCGCGTACATCCACGTGCAGGAAACCGCGGTCGTACGCGCCGATGCCGCCCTCCGCAAGGGCCGGAACCGCCAGCGCCAGCTCATACATGCGCTGCAGCCCAAGGCCGGGCAGCCGGATGTCCGCGGCCTTCCCCAGAACATGCTGGCTTTGCGCCTGGCCTCCCACGTCACGGTTGTGCTTTGGGCAGCGATAGCCGGACTGCACCACGATCGATACTCCCGCCAGGTTGCGTAACGCCTCCAAGGCGTCAAGCAGGCCCTGATCCAACTGAAACTCGCCGCAGCAATGGCACGCAAATTCCGCGCGCGAAAAATGAGCGCTGAGATCCCCCATCGTCCTCTCTCCCTGATGCAATAGATCACTGATCCCCCAATAACCCCGGGAAAACTATGCTTCCATCATCGACAAAGTCGTCGATGAGAGGGAAGCCGTGTTATCACACATCGTTGTGATAAGACGGGCTGGCTGCCGGAGCCCCTTTCGGCACGGAACTTTCCCGCAGCTTTTGCATCTAATAGTTGGGATTTCATAGATTTGGAAGGACTTCGTTATGGCAGAAACCAAGGAGAAAGTCGCCAAGACCGATGCCCAGTGGCGTGCCCAGTTGACGCCCGAGCAGTACCACATCATGCGCGAGGCGGGAACCGAGCGCGCCTTCACCGGCAAGTACTGGAAGACGAAGGAGCCGGGCAAGTACTACTGCGCCGGCTGTGGCGCTGAGCTGTTCAACTCGACCACCAAATTTGAGTCGGGCACCGGCTGGCCCAGCTTCTCGCAGCCAGCCGAGCCGGGCAGGGTTGAAGAACACGCCGACCAAAGTTACGGCATGACCCGCGTAGAAGCGCGCTGCGCTCGCTGCGGCGCCCACCTCGGGCATGTTTTCGAAGATGGACCGGAGCCCACCGGCCTGCGCTATTGCATGAACTCAGCCTCGCTCGACTTCAAGCCGGAAGAAAACAAGAAATAACCCCTGTAGAGACGGGGCTTGCTCCGTCTCAGACGCGGCAAGCCGCGTCTCTACCGCACAGGGAAAGAGTCCGGGAACACTCTGCAAAAACGAAGGGGCACGAGATTGACTCGTGCCCCGTTCGTTTCAGTCCTGCCGTAAATTCTGAAGGTTAGGCGCTGGCGCCGGCTGCCGCGGCTGCCGCCTTGGGAGCCTCTTCCACGTGCGGCTTGGGAGCTTCGACTGCCTTGGGCTGCTTCTTCTGCTCCGTGCCGGCCTGCACCTGCACGCTGCCCTTGAGGATGGCGCCGTCTTCGACGCTGATGCGCTGGGTGACCACATCGCCGGTGACCGCACCGTCGCTGCGGATGTCGAGCCGGTCGCTGCAGATGACGTTGCCGTGCACCTTGCCCATGATCACAACTTCACGGGCGTTCACGTCGGCCTTGACGTTGCCGTTGCGCCCGATGGTGACCCGGTTCTCCGGGATGTTGATGGTGCCTTCCACGCGGCCGTCAATGTAGAGCGACTCGGCGCCGCTGATTTCGCCCTTGATGAACAGGCTGCGCCCGATGGTGGCCTGCTCCATCGGCGCACCCGCCGTCTTCACCGGCGTGTAAGTCGGAGTGGACGCGAATTGCGAATTCTTCTGAGAGTTATCTGGTGGCTGCAACATGTATGCCCTTCCTTGGGTCCGCCGACGCTTTCCACAGAGCGTTCCTTAGAGCGGTGGGTCTATGGCCTGGGGCCATGCAGACTATCGCACGGAGGGAGTAATCCCGGCAGGTTACGGAAGATGGTGTACGGGCGCGGAAAGCCTGAAATCACAGGCCTTCGCGCGCTTTGGCCGCAGCGATCGCCTCCAGCTACGCAGCACTCAACTGGCTGGCGCGCCACTGGCCGGGCGATGTGCCTTCCCATGCGTGGAACGCCCGGAAGAAAGAATTGGCATCGGCATATCCGAGCAGGTAGGCAGTTTCGTTCAGCTCCAGGGAGGAGTGCAACAGATAGTGCCGCGCCAGTTCGCGGCGCGCTTCTTCCAGTACCTGCTGGAAGGTGGCTCCTTCTTCGGTGAGCCGTCGCTGCAATGTGCGCGTGCTCATGTGCAGTTCGCGGGCGACGTCGCGAATGCCGGGGCGATGGCCGGCGATCAGCCGCTTGAGAACGCCTTTCACCCGCTCCCGCAGGTGTTTTTCCGAGAGTTGCTGGCTCAATTCTGCCTCAAGCTGGGGCGCAACCATGGCCAGCAGTTCGGAGTTGAAGGTGAGAAACGGCCCGTCCATATCTTTCTTTTCAAAGACCAGGACATTCTGCGCGGCATTCCCCTGCACCGGGCACTGGAAGTAGGCTTCGTAGAGGTTGCGATGCGCCTCGTCGCGGCGAAACTCGACGCGCTTCGGACGAATGGCCCGGCCCATGCCCCGGGCCGCGATCGACACGATCCAGGCAAAGCAAAGGTCCACCAGCACCGTCGGCTCTTCTTCATGCGCCAGGAGCCAGGTGAAATGCACGGCACACTCGTTGTCGCGCTCGACGAGGCCGATTTTCTCCGGGCAGGTGAGCTGCTTGTACCGGGCGATGCGCTCCACGGCGTCGCGGAAGGTTCGCGTACACAATGCGGCGATGGTGATGGGATCATAGCGCTCGATTCGATCCCCTTGCGCCAGCCTCAATCCGACCGCCGGGTCCGGACTCACGCGCTCGATCGCCCGGTAGAACGCGAAGAATTCTTCGGTGCTGACCAGGACTTTGTCCTGACTAAAGAGGCCGATTGGCAAACCCGCCTCGCGCAGGATCAACTGAGGCGCCAGTCCCAACCCTTCGAGGTTACGGGGAATCGCGCTGGCAATACGGAAACGGTTCATCATGACTCGCGTCCATCCGATAAACGGTAGAGACGCGGCAAGCCGCGTCTCTACCGCGAAAACGCCTTGGAAAGGCCCGCCGTCGCTTACTTCAGCGACGCCATATCGATGACGAAGCGATACTTCACGTCGCTTTTGAGCAAGCGCCGGAAGGCCTCGTCGAGTTGCTGAATCCGGATTACCTCGACATCGGAGGCGATGCCGTGCTCGGCGCAGAAATCGAGCATCTCCTGGGTTTCGCGGATTCCGCCGATGATCGAACCCGCCATCTGCCGGCGCCGGAACAGCAGACTGCCTACCGCAACCGGCAGCGGCGCGGGGGACGCGCCAACCATCGTGAGCGTCCCGTTCAGCTTGAGCAGGTCGAGATACGCGTTTACGTTGTGCTCGGCGGAAACGGTGTCGAGGATGAAATCGAAGCTGCCCAGATGCTTCTGCATCTCCGCGGCATTCCTGGAGACGACGACTTCGTGCGCGCCCAGGCGCAGCGCGTCCGCGGACTTGCCGGCCGAGGTGGTGAACAGCACCACATGAGCGCCGAATGCATTAGCGAACTTCACGCCCATGTGGCCGAGTCCGCCGAGACCTACCACGCCGACCTTCTGCCCTTTTTGCACATTCCAGTGCCGAAGCGGCGAGTAGGTGGTGATGCCCGCGCAGAGCAACGGGGCCGTGGCCGCCAGGTTCAGCTTGTCGGAGACGCGCAGCACAAAGGCCTCGTCCACCACGATGCTGTCGGAATAACCGCCGTAGGTGACGCCGCCCAGGTGCTTGTCCGGCGCGTTGTAAGTGAGGACGGGCATGTTGTCGCAGTACTGCTCATTGCCCGAGCGGCAGTTCGGGCACACCCGGCAGGAATCGACCATGCAACCCACCGCGGCCAAGTCCCCTTCCTTGAACTTCTTGACCGCGCTTCCCACCTGCACGACCCGACCGACGATCTCGTGGCCGGGCACGCAGGGGTACACGGTCGGCATCATGTCATGCCACTCGTCGAGAACCTGGTGCAGGTCGGAATGACAGACACCGCAATACAGGATGTCAATCTGCACGTCTTGCGGCCGCGGGGCGCGGCGCACGATGGAGGCAGGCGCCATACCCGAGGTAGAACTGCGGGCCGCATAGGCCTTGGCTGGGAAGGTCGTTCCAGTCGATTGTTCCTCCGGTGCGGTTATGGTAAGAGTGCGATCCGGCATATCAGGTATCTCCTTTTCTCGATACATACTCTAGTCGTCCGAGGAGACGGATGCACTAGCAGGTTACGCCAATGTACTTGCAAACTATGCCAACTGTCTTACCCCTGCTGTAAGGCTCTCCGGAAGGAAGTCTTGGGGAATCAGCGTATTGGATCGTGTGCGCGATTCTGCAAATCTACAGGTAAACGGCGAAGTCGCTGAAAGGGGAGGTGTGCGTGAAAGGCAATGCGAGGTTTCAAACCGCTTTCGATCGTTTCTGTGGGGCACTTTGCATTCTGGTCCTGGGCGCTGCCGCGATGGCGCAGCAGTCTTCGATGCTGCCGGGCGTGCCGGTACATATGGTGGTTACCGTGGAGGCGCGCCGCGGGACGCAGGTCCCGATGATCAACAAGGAAGACGTGATGGTGTACCAGGGGAAGGACCGCGACCAGGTCGCCGACTGGGTGCCGTTGGAAGGCGACAAGGCTGCGCTCGACCTGTACATCCTGCTCGATGACGGCTCGAGTTTCAGCCTCGGCTCGCAGTTGGACGACATTCGTCATTTCATCGAGGCGCAACCGGCGACCACTCGGATCGGGATCGCCTACATGCAAAATGGCGCCGCCCAGATTGTGCGGGACCTGACCAACGACCACGCGGCCGCGGCGAGAGCGTTGCGCCTCCCGATGGGCAATCCCGGCATTAACGGCAGTCCATATTTCTCGCTGACGGATCTCATCAAGCGCTGGCCCGAGGGCAGCGCGCGGCGCGAGGTGCTGATGGCAACCGATGGGGTCGATCGCTTCTACGGCCCGGGGCCCGATGATCCATATGTCTCCACTGCGGTGGAGCAGGCACAGCGTGCCGGCATCATCGTGTACGCCATCTACACGCCCGGAGTCGGTCATTTTGGGCACAGCTACTGGAGCACGTACTGGGGCCAGATTTATCTGTCGCAGATCGCGGCCGAAACTGGGGGCGAAGGCTACTACATTGGCTTCAACGGGCCGCCGGTCGCTTTCGCGCCTTACCTGGATAGTGTGAGCGCACATTTGAGCCATCAGCACCTGTTGACGTTCCTGGCCAAGCCGGAAAAGAAGGCGGGACTGCAGCGCGTCCGACTGGCGACCGAAGTGTCGAACGCAGACCTGGTGGGCCCGCACAATATCTGGGTTCCCGCGGGGCAGTGATGGGCGTCCGCCCTTTCCCCACTAGGCGCCCTATTCGTGATAGAGCGTGAGGAGAACGCCAAGCACAATGACCGCGCTGGGCCACATGCAGTTGAGGAACTGGCGGCGCGGCCAAAGGCCGGCGTCGGACGCCAACTTCAACAGCGCGATGCCGATGCCGATGACCATGAACCAAAAGTGCTCGCGCGCTACCAGTTGCATGGCCGGGGTCATGTGGTGGTGATGTTCGTGCGCAGCGCTGCTGGTTGACGGATCCGAATCGCTGGCCATTGCAGAATGGTCCATCTGCATTGCGGAGTCGTCCATCTGCATTGCGGAGTGGTCCATCTGCATTGCGGAATGGTCCATTGCCGCCGGGTCGCCGTGCATCAGTGCTTCCGGTTGTGCAGGCGGAGGATTGAGAGCCTGACTTTCAGGAGTGCTCGCGGACCAAGGCTTGCCGTCAGGATTCAAAGCCGGGTTGACCAGATAAGCGCGAACCTCGGGGGACTTGGTTCCAGAGCCCACCGTATGATCGTGAACCAACAAGAGGCCCGCACCCACCACGGCAAGTATGGGGAATGCCCAGATTCGCCAGAAACGGCCCAGGTGTCCGCGCATGCGCAAGTACTCGATGACGCCGATCGCAATGAGCAGGAGCGCATAGATTTTATGTTGCCGCGCTTCCCGATCGTGATGAAGCAGCCAAAGCCAGCTCAAATTTCCGCGCGGCCACATTTCGGCGTCGCTCCAGGCTGCCAGGAACAATCCAGCCAGAATGAAAAGAATAGGCCAGATAATCTCGAAGCGGCTGGCACGAGGAGAGATGCGCGCGGCCAGCACCAGCATTCCGATACCCACCAGCGCGAATCCGGCAACGTGGTGATTGAACTCTGACGGAGCTTTGTTGGGGTCTTCGGTCGTCACCGTGGCCACAGAACCGTGGCTGATTTCTGCTCGCAAGAGCGGGCAAAGAACCCAGGCGAGCGTCAAGGCGAAGACACAAGCCATCAGTTCCCTTCGGATCGCGGATCCTGTCACATCTGCCTCCCAAAAGAACAGCTAAACGAAAAAGCATTCCATGGTAGCGCAGCCACTGCCCAACGCGAGGCTGTGATTTCTTCGGCGCTGGTCCGGTAGTCTGGCGTTTGAGTGACGATGATGATAAGCACGATCTGGCAGGTGCCGTACTGTCAGTTCTGCCAGTTGCTGTTGAATTTCGGAGTGCCGAGCGAGGGCGCTTCAGGCGCGCAGGAAGCGGCAATGCTGGATGGAGTCTTGTCGGGAGAGCGGCAAAGAACCGGCGGTTAAAGAACCGGTGGCGCCCAGATCGTGGACGCCACCAGAACAGGTTTACGCTCAGGCTGCCATTTGCTGGCCAAGGAATTCCCTGGCCTTGGAGACCTCGGCATCCCACTTCTTCAGCTGCTCAGGACTCAGAAAATTGACCAGACGTTGGCGAATCTGGTCGCGGTTCGCGGCCACCTGGTTGAGGATGTCCGACTTCTTCGCGTTCGGATTGGCTTGCAGATACTCGGCCACCTTCCCGCGTGCCTCGGTCAGGAACTCCTGCAGTTTGGCTTTTTGCGTATCTGTAAGTTGCAGATCTGCGCCGAATCTCTTTAGTTCGGCGGCAACTTGTTCACGTTGTTCGGGCGTGAGATTCATGGAAACACTCCTTTTGGGTTAGCTGTTCATACTCCCCGCTCGAACCTTGCGCAGACCCCGCGAGTTGGCTGCGCCAAATCCGAGCCTTTTTTACAAACCGGGAATGTGATCGAGAAGCTGAATGCTCGCCCGGATTCCGCTTGGGACGGGAGCCGGGGGATGATACCGAGCTCTCGGAAATTGGTTTGGTGAACAGCGTGGTGAGCAAATGCGAGCGCCTCGACCCGAACCGTGCCGGGTAGAGTTCGTCTTTTCAGAGACACTTGGGGGGGAGCGGCACGCCGAGGGCTGTCCCAGTGGCAGCCAGTCAAATCTCTTGCCATTCCTCTTCAACATATTCCGCTCTTGCACTGCTTACTCGAAGCGGCTTCGGACGCAAGGACGAAGTGGCGTGGCTCGGCGCTTGAAGTTATGTGGTGGACGGATATTGCTTCAACATTGTGGCGACTGCGTTCTCCACTATTTCCTAGGGATTTTGTTCTTGATCCGGGTTGACCTTTGCGGTTGCATTGCTCGCACCATTGGAGCTGTTTTGCTCGGACTGCCTACTCGGCCGGGGGCGGCAGGGTGAGCGGCTCGGACAATACGAAGGTGAGCGCCGACTCTGCGGGAATCTCGATTTGTTTGTTGCCGGTGAAGGCTCCGCCCACCAGTCCGGCGCCAGCACCGACCAGGGCTCCGATTCCGGCCCCTTTGCCTCCGCCGGCCAAGCCGCCAATCAGGGCGCCGCCCGCGGCGCCGCCCGCGGTCGTAGCCGCGGTTCTCTTGCCCTTGCCTTTCACCGTGCTGTCGAGCACGCCGGTGTGGATGCTGTGGTTGACGCCATGAATCGTGACGCTGGTCAGGGCAATCGCCAGCTGACCTTCACCCTTGATTTTTCCTTTTGCTTTGGCGGTGACGACCGTGCCGGTCACGGTAGAGCCCGCGGGAATTACGGTTTTGCCGTCAACACTGACGGGTTGTGCCAGGTCGCCGAGAAAGGTGTCGCCATCCTTGTTGTTCTTGGAACTCAAAGCTTGCTCTACTTTGATGGTCAGTGAGGTCCCGGTCGGCACAATGACCGGTCTCGGTTTGGGTTTCGGCGGCGGCGCAGGCGCAGGCGCAGGGGCGGGCTCGGGAGCAGCGGTGGACTCGGCGGCACCAGACTCGGGCTGCAGCGACATCTGGTCGTCGACGCCGGTGGCTCCAGGTTCAGCGCGCGCAATGTCTTCGGCTTTCTGTTGGGCAGCCTGGCTCTTGGCAGTACCGCTCAGGGTTACCTTGCCATCCTTAGCGGCAACTTTAACGTCGGAGTCGCTGGTGACCGGATCCTCGGCAACCTTTTTCTGAACGTCTTGCGCGATGGTATCGTCACTTGGATGTTTCGAACATGCGACTGAAACGGCCAGCAATGCACACATGAGCGCGATCGACATGATTGTCTTCTGACCGATCCACATAAACCCTCCTTAGGTAACCAGGCGCCCTCGCAGGTCATAAGCCCGCCCGCTGATTGCCGCCGTCAGCCGCCATACCCGCTTGGGAAAGAAGCGAGGCGACCACCGCGGTTCGCGTGCTTGCGCCGGACTGCTGCTCCGAGAAAATCCCTCGCGGTCATCCCGAGAGCGCAAGCCCGCAGAAATAGTGCTCACAACAGAGTTTCGTGCGGGCATTGGACACAAATGCGCTTGATCCGATAGGTGAAACGATAAGCAGTTTTACCACAATTACAACTGGCAAAAGTGACAGGCAGCGAAGGGCGTCCGGGCGTAGACAATTGCAGGCTCAGAGTCTCACTGGAGCAGGGAACCGCCCGGAGGTTGTGTTGGTTGGCAGGCCGCCAAGGATTCAGATCCGGCAAGGCCTCGGGTAAAAGAATGAACCTGTCAGCCATAGTGCAGGGCTTTCTTTTCCTGGCGACGGTGAGGGTAATCTTGCCCACTTCGTGACTGGAGGACGGGAATGCTCTCTCGATTCGCCCATCGCATCGCCTGCCGATCGGTCGTGTTCATTGTGCTGGTTTTCGCAGGCATCCCCGCGTCTGCCAAACGACACGACATTGTGGTCATGAAGAACGGCGATCAGTTGTCCGGTGAAGTCAACAAATTGGAGAATGGGCTGCTCTACTTCGATACGGATTACGTTTCAGGCTCCATCCAACTGGACTGGTTGCAGGTGGAAAGAGTCCAGAGCACGGGAACGTTCCAGATCGTTCTGAAGAATGGCAACCACCTGGCGGGAAGCATTGGCAAAGTACCGGCCAGTGAGGCGCCAGGGAAGGACTTCGAGGTGCGGGCAGACAACCAGGTGACGCAAGCGGCGGGACCGGACGTGGTGAACATCGAATCACAAAAGCCGAATTTCTGGCGGCAACTCACCGGCGCGATTGATTTCGGTTACAACTTCACCAGCGGCAACAGTCAGACGTCTTTGAGTTCGGATGCGAGTGCCGCGTACAGCGCGACCACGTGGGCCGCAGGGGCCTCGTTTACTTCTTCTTTCAGCGGGCAGTCGCAGGGCTCCAAAACAAACCTCGCGGAAATTCAGGGATTCGGGCAGCGTTACCTGAACAAGAATTCGTTCTTGATGGCCTTGGGAGACTTTCTGCACAGTTCGCAGCAAGGCCTGGACCTGCGCAGCACGCTGGGAGGCGGCTACGGCCGGTATTGGATTCGCACCAATCAGAATCAGTTTCTGTGGGTTGCGGGCGCCGTGTACACGCACGAGACTTTCGTGGCCAACTCCGGACAGCCGAACGATCAGAACATCGAAGGTTTGGTGGGCCTGCAGTACCAACTGCGCCGTTTTGACCGCTACAGCCTGCAATCGCAACTCTTCGTGTTCCCGGGATACTCGGATGCCGGGAGAGTGCGCGCGACGGCGAAGACCACGTTTACCGTGAAGCTCTCGAACAATTTCCATACGAATTTATCCTTCTGGGATAACTTCGACAGCCGGCCTCCCGTGAATGCGAAGGGGAACGAACTGGGCATCAGCAGCGGATTGGGCTGGTCGTTCTGAATGGAGAGTTGTTACTCGGGGTGAAGGGCCGCAATCGGCCTTAGTAACATTGCGCTTTCGGCTGTCAGAAGTGACAGTTGCGGCCGGTTCTCCCCGAGCCTAATCTTTCCGTACAGCAATGTGTTTTCCACTGATTCAGCATTCTTAGGGGAGACATAGCGGAGCCCCAGTCTCGACTGGGTTTGCGGAAGCAGCGGTAAGTGAGCAGGCGCGGGAAGCGGCCTGCCTCAGGGCGAGACCACAGCACTCAAACCCCCTCATGAGAGTTGTGGTTTCGCCTGCTCAACTGGAATATTTGCCAAGCGCGCCTACCTTGCCGGGTAATTCGCCAATAGGAAAACTGTAACAAGGTGATTGTCCACCGACTTTGGCAGCCGTTGAGCGGAGCTAACATCTTACTGCGGGCACGCGCTAGACGGGCTTGGCAGCTGCCGCAGCATCCGTGGTGAGCCGGATGGTGGGCACCTCAGCGCCTACGATCTTCAAAGGCGGTTCCTGCTCAATTGCGTGCAGCAGTTCACGCGTAACGCGGTCGTCGATTTCGGACGCCTTGCTTAACTCCGCCGGAAACCGAATCAAGACCTCCAGTCCCGCGGGGGTGAGCCGGAACCGCACCTTTGGCTCGAGCGAGCCGAGGGTCACGGAGGTCAGACTGTGTTCCATCTGGCGGCGCAGTTTCTCGAGGTCTTTGTGGTAGTCGTGGAAGGCGGCGTCGACCGCGGCCATCATGCGTCGCTCCGCGGTGCGGTAGTCGCTGTCGGGCGCCACCGTTAAGCTGAGCTCGTGCCAGACAAAGCTCATGCCCGGAGCCTGCTTGAACAAACCGGCAGTCGGCTGAAAGACAATCGAATTGGAAAAGGCGACGATCCTGCCGGTGGGTTGGGCATCGGCTCCAGCGCCAAGGAGTTCCATGACGTGCAGGCGAATCAAGCCGATCTCCACGACTTCGCCGGTGACGCCGGAGACCTGGACTCGGTCGCCAACGCGCACCCCGTATTTTCCAATCAACAGGAAGTACCCCACAATGGCAAGAATAACGTTCTGCAGGGCAACGGCGACGCCGGCGGTCATCAAGCCAGCGAAGGTCGCCAGCGAACCAAGCTCGCTGACCAGGCCAAAGGCCACGATGAGCGCGATGACGAACCAGAGGGCGATGCGGCGCAACAACAGAAACTGATACCGTCGGCGGGACTCCTGAATGTAACGAAAGATGGCGCGCCGCCACAGTTCGAACACCCCCAGCACGATCCCGATGAGCACACCCAGCCCGAGCAAGCGGACCAGCAAACTCTTAATGTTGGCGGTGTATTCACCCTTAACCGCGGCTTGCCAGTTGCCAAGATTTTTCGCGTAAACATCGAGCAGGACCGACTCTTTCCCCAAGGGCAAGAGCGCGGAAGCGAACAGAGTGTACTGGGCAGTGAGCGCATCCAGGGTGCTCTTTTGCTGCGCCAGAACGGCCGGGTCGTGAGAATCCGGCTGATTCAAGATGCTGTCGCTCTGATGGATCATGTCCTTGAGCCGATTGATCAATGGAGCCTGGATTTGCTTGAGTGACTGCTTGAGGTCATCGGTCTGGCGAACGTTCTCCTTGATGGCATCGAGCTTTTTGGAAAGGCCGAAAAGTTCCTGGAGGATTCCCCAAATGCCCGTAGGCTGAATGCTGCGATCGGGCGTCACCGATGCCGGGGAAGACGTTGCGTTGCTCGCGCCGTGCGAGGCAGATGGAGTATCCGCAGTCAGGACGCTGGGGACGGAGCGTTCCAGAGCTTCAATCTGAGAGGCCACTCCACCGGGCTCCGCCGCTCCACCAATGAACTGGAGCAGGGCGCGAGAGACGTTCCGGCGGGCCTCCAGCAGGGCCAGTTCGCTCTGGGTCTCGGCAATCGAGGACTCCAGGGTCTTGCGCTGGCGGGGGGGTGCTTTCTCCAGTTTTTGCCGAAAGCCATCCAGTTCGGAGCGAGTCTGGTTCAATTGGTCATCCAGCTTGGCCACCGTCTGCGAAAGCCTCTGATAGCGGGCATCCCCGGATACTTGCGGCGCAGCGTTGGGAGTCTTCTCGAGCAACTGGGCTCCAGCCCGGGCAAAATCGAAGGAGAGCCGCACAATCTGCTCGGCCACTGGCCGATCATCGGTGGCGAATAGAACGTCGCTGGGTGTGCTGGCCACCTGCCGCTCCACCGCCATGCGCTGATACCAGCTCACCGCCTGGTTGAGGAAGTGGAGGATGGTCTGCTGGTCAAGAGTGGCCGGGGAACTCGTGTCGGGAAGGCCGGGATAAGCGCAAGCCAGGATCAATCCCAGGACAAGCCACCAACGGCTCTTTTGCCGAAAGCAGCTCGGCGCGGAAGAGCATGGCAGGGGGAAGGACAACGGTCATCTCCAAAGCTGAGGGCTGAGGACAAACTCCACTCAATCATAAAGGAAGTCGCGGACTCAGGGCCGGGAGGCGCCGCAATTTCCAGAGTTCGCCGCCGCGATTGGAGAGAGGAAGAGTCGACCCGCGAGGGTTTCGTTGACGGCCGAAATCAAATCCGTGTAAATACGGCGTTTTAAGACGTAGCTGGCTCCGAGTTCGGAGGCGGTAAGGACGTAATCCCAGTCTTCCGTGATGGTTAGGAACACGATGCTGGTAGGAATAGCCAGTGCCCGAATGCGGCGCGCAGCCTCGAAGCCATCGGTTCCGGGCATGGCAATGTCGAGAATAACGACGTCCGGATTTAGTCGGGCGACCGCCTCCACGGCGCCCAAGCCGTCGTGGACCGCCGCGACTACGTCGTACTGCTGGCGCATGAGTTGGGAAGTGGCGGCTAATGCACGCGGGTGGTCGTCGGCCACGACTACAGTTGGCCGTGCTTTGAATTCGTTGCCCATTCGGTGCGGACCTCAGCCAGCGTAGCCCGTGCTTGATGGCAGACAGTACTGCGGTTGAGGGTGCTCGGCAACTGTCACAATGATCAGTCCGCGCCTGTCAGAACGTGAGAGGGCGCCTCCAGCGTTGCGGATTCGAGGGGTCGGAGGTGCGCTGTTAGTTTTGACAGTTTTGCCTGCAAGCCCCTGGGGATACGCTACGTTACCCGTTTGTTGGCGGGGCCGAGCTTGGGAAATCGTGCAGGGAAGCAGACTCCCTCCGTTTTAGAGGAGGGAACTCATTTCGGCAGCGTGAAGATTCGAGAAAAGTGAGGGCTTTCAATGGGGCGGCCGCGTGTATTGCTGGCGGATGACCACACGCTCATTGTCGACGCCTTCCGCAAACTCCTGGAGCAGGAGTTTGAAATCGTGGGCACGGCGTCGGATGGTCGGGCGCTTCTGGCAGCAGCTCTCCAACTGAAGCCCGACGTGGTGGTGGTCGATCTCGGGTTGCCGTTGCTAAACGGCATCGATGCGGGGCGCGAGTTGAAGAAACTCATGCCGCAAACCAAATTGCTGGTGGTGACCATGAATGAAGACAGCGGTGTGGCTGCCGAGGCGTTGCGCCAATGGGCCTCCGGCTACCTGTTGAAAAAGTCGGCCGGGTCTGAACTCGTACACGCGGTACGAGAGCTGCTGCGAGGCAAGTCGTACGTGACGCCCAAAGTGGCGCAACAGCTGGTGAATGAATTTATTCATGAGCCGGAAATGCACCGGCGAAAACTGCTGTCGCCGCGGCAGCGTGAAGTTCTCCAATTGCTTGCCGAAGGGCGCACGATGCGGGAAACCGCGACCATCCTGAAGCTCACCAGTCGAACGGTCGCGTTTCACAAGTACCGGATCATGCGGGAGTTCGGACTTCGAAACAACTCGGATCTGCTGAAGCTGGCCATTCGCGAGCACCTGGTGCCGCCGGTGTGAATCTCCCCTTGATCGCGCACCGCCTGGTGAAAAGTTAGTGTCCCAGGGCGAGGTAATTGCCGTAGCCCACAATAACGGTCGAGCCGACGAGCAAGAAAAGAGCGAGAGAGAGCAGCCGCATGGCTCGCGCGCCCGAACCCTTCCATTCGTTCAAGCCCAATCCCCACAGGGAGCTGAAGATGATGATGCTGGCCATGTGCAGCGTCCAGCTGGAAAATCCGTATCTTCCCATCTGCGTCTCGCCCATGGTGTAGAAGAAGAACTGGAAATACCAGGTGGTGCCGGCCAGCGCGCACAAGAGATAGTTGGCGAGCATGGGGACGGGCTGGCGGTTGGTCGCGGGCGGTGAAGGCAGGAGCGCCACCATCTCGCGGCTGGGAGCATCGATGGCGGTTTCGACGATCGTTTCGTCCGGGTCGTCGGAGTATTTCGCGGGGTCGGCCGTGAAGTATTGGAAGCCGGTACGATTGCGGATATTCAGGCCGAGACACCAGAGGAAGTTGGTAGTGAAGCCGCCAATCAGCACCACGACCAGGACGGGCAAACCCTGCCACAGCGTAGGAGTGCCGTGCGCCAAGGTCAACTTCTTGATGGGCGTGCCCGCTGCGAGGCCGTAGGCGAAGCAAGCGCTCATGACGCCCGAGAGCGCAGCGACCGCCAAACCTTTCCGGAGATCGAATTCCTTGATGGCAGCCTTTTGTTCCTCGGGCGACATGTTGCGCTCTTTGTAGATTCCGGCCATGCCGGCAACCGCTATGCCGACGAGACACACGAAAATTCCGAGCAGAATTACCTGGCCGGATCTTGTGCCCACTACCTGGCTCATGAACACGCCGCTGAAGATCGGCGGCATCAGCGTGCCAAAGGCAGCGCAGAGTCCGAGTGCGACCGCCATCCCAAGAGAGAGGCCGAGGAAGCGCATGGTCAGGCCAAAGGTGAGGCCTCCGACCCCCCAGAGCAACCCGAAGAAGAACGACCAGAACAGGGTGCGGAGCGGGGTTTGCGACAGCACGGTCCACAGGTCTCGAGTGAGCAGAGCGCCGAGAATCCAGGGAGCAATGATCCAGCTGAAGAAACCGCCGACCAGCCAATAGGTTTCCCAGGACCAGCGTTTTACGCCACGGTAGGGAACGTAGAAACTACCCGAGGCCAGACCGCCGAGCCAGTGTAAGAAAACTCCCAGTGCCGGGTTTGGAGTCATGAGTGATCCGTGTTGCGCCGATTAAAGATGAAAGACTTCCTCAAGGGGCTGCATGGCGCGATCGGGCAAGACACCCGGCGGTTGAAGGAAGAATCCAGCCATCTCGCGCTGCCAGCGCTCGTTCACGTCGCGGCCGGCCATGGCTGCACGCGCGCGCTCGAAGTCTTCGGTCTCAAGGTATCCGACTAAGAGTCCGTCGGGGCGCAGGAACAGCGAATAGTTGTGCCATCCGGTCTCGCGCAGGGCCGCCAGCATATCGGGCCAGACGGTGCGATGGCGTGCCTTGTACTCGTCGAGGCGGTCGGGCTTTACCTGCAGCACAAAGCAGATGCGTTTCATGCGAGTTCTCCTAGCGTAGGCAGGCCTCCGAGAGGCCTCCGTCAACCGGGATGATGTGGCCGGTGGTTTTGGAGCTGTGCTCGCCCGCCAGCCACAGGATGGCGGCGGCGCAATCCTGCGGCAGAATTGGCTGCCGGGTCAGGGTGCGCTGCGCGTAAAAGTTGGCGAGCCTGGATCGCAGTTCCTCGTCGGATTCCGCGGGGGAAAACGCGATCTGGTATTTCTCGAGCGATTGGATGACGCGGTCCCGGGGAAACATGGCGGAGCCGGCGACGACGGTCGCGGGAGCAATGCCATTGACGCGGACATTGGGCGCGAGCTTGATGCCCAGCTCCCGAATCAGGTGATTCAGAGCCGCTTTGCTCGAGTCATAGGCCTCGCTGCCTTTCTTGGGGACCACGGCATTCGCCGAACCGGTGAGAACGATGGAAGCCGGCAGGTTCTGATCGTCGAAGATCCATTTTGTCCGGCTCGCGAGCAGGTAGTTGCCTGTGACATTCACCTGTAGAGTTTTCGCCCACTGTGCTTCGGCGAGTTCGCCATCGGTTCCGGGGACGGGGTAAATGGCTGCCGTGTTGATGAGCAGGTCGATGCCGCCAAACTGCAGCACGGTAAAAGAGGCGGCTTCCGCAAGACTCTCGCTGGAAGCGAGGTCGACCCGGGTGGAGGCTACAAATTCGGAGGAGCTCAGGTTCCCGGCTTCGTCGGCGGCCCTCTTTGCGCCGGCTTCATCAAAATCGGCTACGACCACGTGCGCGCCTTGCTTTGCGAGCAGCAGGGCCGTTTCGCGCCCGATGCCGCTGGCGCCGCCGACGACTAGCGCAATCTTCCGGCTGAATTCGGCTTCCGCCGGCATGCGCTGGAGCTTGGCTTCTTCGAGGGCCCAGTATTCGATGCGAAACGCTTCGGAGCGCGGCAGCGCCACGTAATTATGGAATTGCGTGAATTGCGCGGACTGTTCGGGACGCCGGGCCTGGGGCAGCGGACCAGAAGGGGTTCCGTCCTCCAACGCGTTGGCGCCCGCCATCACGTGGATGGCGTTGATGAAGAACTCGGTCGTGATCCGCGCTTCCTTCTTGTTCTTGCCAAAACCGAATAGGCCGATTCCGGGGATGATGACCACGGAAGGATTGGAATCGCGCAGCTTGGGTGAGTCAGAACTCGCCCAGGCTTCGTAGTATTTCTTGTAATCGCCCCGATAGGCCAGGGCTTCTTGCCTGATTTTCGATTTGAGCGCTTGGATATCTTCCTGGACGGGATCCCAGGGAACGAACATGGGACAGACCCGGGTGCGGAGAAAATGGTCGGGGCAACTTGTGCCCAGAGCGCTCAATTCGGCGGACCATTTCGATCCGGCGAAGGTCAGAACGTCGTCTGCATCGGCGTAGTGAGCGATCACGCGGCGATTCGACGATACGACTCCACGCAACGCGGGCAGAATCGCGGCGGCGACCTTGAGGCGGTCGGCGCGCGCAGAGTGCTCGAGCCCTCCGAACAAAGCTCCTTTTTTCTGCTGATGCTGCTGAATGAATTCGCCCATCTGATCGACGGTACGGATGCTATTGAGGTAACACTCGCGTTGGGTCATTCCCCAGGTAAACAGGCCATGGCCGCCGAGCAGGAGGCCGTCGGTGCCGGGGTTGTCGCGTACCGCTTTCTCGATCAGCAGGGCAAGTTCGAAACCCGGGCGCTGCCACGGAACCCAGGCGATCTTGCGGCCGAACGATCGGTTGAATTCTTCTAACTTGTGCTTGCCATTTGCGCTTGCGGCCAGGGCGATCGCCCAATCCGGGTGGAGGTGATCGACGTGGGGGAAGGGAAGAAAGGCATGCAGAGGAGTGTCGATGGAGGCGGCGACGCGATTCTCACCAAATGCGGACAGCGGGTAGTATTTCACCATTTCATCTTCAAACTGCTCGCCGCGGTAGAGGCCTTTCAGCTGTTCGAGCCGATCGAGGTAGAGGAGAGCAAATCCGGATTCCTTGATGGAACCCAGGTCCCCGCCGCTGCCTTTGACAGCCAGTACCCGGGTGGGAGCGCCGGTGAATGGGTCGGGCAGCTGCATCTTGGAACTGGTGTTGCCGCCGCCGAAGTTTGTGATACGCAGATCGGCGCCCAGCAGGTTCGACCGGTAGCGAAGCAGCGCGACTTCGTTGTCGCCGATGACGCGCGCGTTGTGGTCGTCCCATAAATCCTTCAAGCGAGTGGTCTCTTGGGTCTCAGGCATAAATACTCTCACTGTAGTGCAGAAAGCGCTCGACTTGTGCGTCCCAGGCGGCCGGTTCGAGAGGATCGAAGATTTCCGTGGAGAAGGAGCGATCGATGATGGCTCGGACTTCATGGAGAGAACTGGCGCCGGCAGTGGCGAGAATCTGCATGGCGACGTTGCCGAGGGCGGTGGCTTCCGCCGGGCCGGCAAGAACGCGTCGGCCGGTCGCGTCGGCCGTGAACTGGTTGAGCAGCCGGTTCCTTGATCCGCCGCCGATGATACGGATCTGAGAGATGGGCCGGCCGGTCACTTCCTCAAGATTGCGAATCACCACCCGATACTTGAGGGCGAGACTCTCCAGCACCGTGCGAACATAGGCTCCTGGGGTGGCTGGAACCGGTTGATGGGTTTTGGCGCAGAACTCACCGATGGCGCGCGGCATATCGCCGGGCAGCAGGAACGACTCGTCGTCGGGATCGACAAGGTGGATGAAGGATGGTTCGCGGCTGGCCAATTCCATCAATTCACGATAGTCGAAGACCTGACCTTGGGCGGCCCAGGAATTCCGGCAGCACTGCAACATCCAAAGGCCCATCACATTTTTCAGGAGCCGGGTGGTTCCACAGACGCCGCCTTCGTTGGTGAAGTTGAATCGCAGGGCGCTGGAGGTCAGCACCGGCGCATCCAGTTCGGCGCCCAGCAGCGACCACGTGCCGGAACTCAGGAAGGCGGTGCCGTCGCGCGCAGAAATAGCGGCTACCGCCGAGCCGGTGTCATGCGAGGCCGGAGCAATCACTGGGGTCGCAGCGAGCGCTGTGGTTTTTGCGACTGACGGCAGCAAGGGCCCGATGAGCGAACCCGGTTCGATGATTTCGGCCGGCAATTGCGAGGGTAAATCGAGGCGTGTAAGGAGCTCGGTAGCCCAATTGCGGGTGATGGGATTCACCATCTGGGTGGTGGTTGCATTCGTGAATTCGCACACCGCTTTGCCCGTGAGCCAGAAGTTGAACAGGTCAGGAATGGTGACCAGCCGCTGGGCAGCCTTCAGAAGCTCGGGTGTTTTGCGGCGCGCAGCAAAGAGCTGGTACAGGGTATTGATCGGCATGAACTGAATGCCGGTCAAGGCATAGATTTCTTCCCGGGAAACCTTGCGAAAAACTTCTTCCATCACACCGTGAGTGTGCTCGTTGCGATAGTGATAAGGGTTCTGCAGCAGGTCGCCGCGCTCGCCGAGCAGGGCATAATCCACGCCCCAGGCATCGACGCCAATGCCCGCGAGTTCGACCGTGTCCAGCTTCGCGAGCGCGCGCCGGACTTCGAGCCAGAGGCGGGCGACATCCCAATGCAGAGCGCCAGAATACTCTACCGGCTCGTTGGGGAAACGGTGTACTTCTTCGGTAGTGAGAATGCCGGAATGAAGATGAGCCAGGATGGCGCGCCCGCTCTCGGCTCCGAAGTCGAAAGCGAGGTAGGGCTTTACTGGCGCGCTGCTAGGCATACGACGCGATATTGCGCGAATTGCGGACGGCGCGCTCCTTCGTAATCCGCTCGAGGTAGCCGCTTTCGCGAAATGCGCTCATCGGATCCTGGGGCAGCCCCTTGGAGGCTCGCCACTCCTTGATGGTCGGCCGGACATCGGTCGCAAATGCATCCTGGAGGAACGACTCTGCCTTAACCAGGTCGCACTTGGCCTGTGCGGCCGCAAGTTCCGTGTAGTCGACAACCGCCGCCTTGGAGTACAGCATTTGCGCCATGGTTACGGTCTGGATCATGGCCTCAATCTTGCCTTTCAGGTTGTGGCTTTGGTCGATCATATAAGCAATGTCGGCTCGCCGGCCCGTCTCCCATTCCCAGTAGAGAATCTCGTGGAAGATCCGGAAGACCTGATAGGGATCGATCGACCCGAGAGTCAGATCGTCGTCGGCGTAACGCCGATCATTGAAATGGAATCCGCCGAGCATGTCTTCCGACAGCAGCCACGCGACAATCTGCTCGATGTTCTGGGAGGGATAATGATGACCGGTATCGACCAGTACACGCGCTTGAGGTCCGGCAGAGCGCGCCAGCAGCAGGGCCATTCCCCAATCTGCGATATCGGTGTGATAAAAGGCGGGCTCGAACGGCTTGTATTCGACCAGCAGCCGTTGTTGTTGAGAGAGTTCGGCGTGGCAGGCTTTTAAGTTTTCCTCGAACCAGCGTCTGCGATGCCGGATATTGGCCGTACCCGGATAGTTGGAGCCGTCCGCAAACCATAATGAAATGTCGCGGCTTTGCAGGCGGTGGGCAATTTCGATGCTGTCTTTCGTGTGTTGCAGAGCGAGATTGCGGATGGATTTGTCAGGGTTGCCGAACGAGCCGAACTTGTATACCTGATCTTGAAACAGATTGGGATTGATCGACCCCGGCTGTACCCGGTATCGAAGGGCGAGGGCTTTGATTTCATCCGTGCTATCGAGGCCGTTCGGGCAGTCCCACTGGACGTGCAGCGCCACGGTCGGACAAACACCAGTAAGTTCGTGGACCTGGCCGGCATCGCTAAACTTCTCTTCGGTGCTGGTCGCCGCGGCAGGCTGGAGAAACTTGCCAAATCGGGTGCCGGTATTTGCAAAACCCCACGACGGAATTTCAATGCGAAATAGTTCCAGGGCCCGAAATACGTTGCCAGCCTTCGTCGAATCCATAAACACGGCCTTTCTCGGGGAGGAAGGTTACACATCCGGTCAAGGGCAGGTCACTATCTTTTTGAGGAATGTGCATGTTTTGCATTGCAGAATTAAAACGCTCCCTCCAATCGGTCGCAAAGCGGTACAGAACGGGAATAGTCCGCCGATCGCGTTTGAAACGCCGATGTACCCTTGCGGATGACAAATCTCATACTCAGTTTCGCTTTGTAGAATAGCGCGGTTCGGAAATGAACGTCTCCGGTTGGTACTCGTTCTCTCGGCAGGGCAGTCAATGAAGGGTTCATTTTGCACTGCGAAACGCGGGTTGGAGGGATGAAGGCCGAGTCAGGCCTCCGATGTCCTGAAAAATCGTTTCTTCTGGCGGTATTCGCGCTGCGATTCGCAGGCTCCCAGACAAATTATGAATTTTGCTTTGCAAAATAGAAAAATTGGATATGATTCGTCCAATCCTGGATGGTTATGAGCCCCACACCCTCGTCTCGCGATCGTTACCTCGTCAAGTCCATCGTTCACTCTTCTCAACTGCTGACAGCATTCCGTTCTTCGGGGGAAGCCCTGCCGTTGAAGGAGATTGCCGCACGGAGCGGCCTTCCCAAGACGATGGCGTTCCGGCTGCTGTACACGCTGGAGAAGTGCGGGATGGTGGACAAGGTCGGAGAGAACCTCTACCAATCGCTGGTACGGCCCTGGAAGCAGCGCCTGTACCGGCTGGGCTATGCAGCGCAGGGCACGGATTATCAGTTCTCGCAGGAAGTCTCGGCCAGCCTGCAGAGGGCCGCGGCGGCCGAAGGCATCGAACTGATTTCAGTCGATAACCGATACAGCGCCAAGACCGCGCAACGCAATGCCGACCTGCTGGTGCGCGAAAAGGTGGATCTTGCGATCGAGTTCCAGACCGATGAGCAAGTGGCTTCAATCGTGGCGGCGAAATATCGGGATGCCAATATTCCCATGATCGCGATTGACATTCCGCACCCGGGCGCGACCTATTACGGGGCAAATAACTACGAAGCCGGGTTAATCGGAGGGCGGTACTTGGGCCGATGGGTGAAAGAGCACTGGGCATCGCAGGTGGATGAGATTCTTCTGCTGGAGTTGCCGCGTGCCGGGAGTCTGCCGCGCATGCGCCTGAGCGGTTTGCTGGTGGGGCTGAACCTGGTCCTGCCCAGCGCCAAGAACTGCCGCGTGACCTATCTCGATGGAGACGGGAATTTAGGGCCAAGCTTTGAAGCGGTGCGCCGCCACCTGCGTCTTTCGCGGAGCCACCGCATCCTGGTGGGTGCGATCAACGATCCCAGCGCTCTTGGTGCTTTGCGCGCGTTCGAAGAAGCTGGCCGCGCAGAAAATTGCGCGATCATGGGGCAGAATGCATCGCCCGAGGGGCGCGCCGAACTGCGTCGTCCACAGACGCGACTGGTGGGATCGGTGGCGTACTTCCCCGAGCGCTATGGCGACGACCTGATTCGGGTGAGCCTCGACATCCTCAATCAACGCCAGGTCCCGCCCGCGGTCTTTGTCGAACACAAGCTGGTCACCCCGACGACGGTGGATCACTACTATCCAAACGATGGGCTCGCGGAACTCGCGAGGACGGGAACGACCGGGCTCCATCTGCATGGAGCATGAGCAAGCCGGGCATTCACTCTCTGCCATCACTTCATTTGCGCCGGCGATCGGCGCAATTCCGTTTCTTCTCATCCGTGCGGTGTCTAGCTCGGGGTCTTGCTTGAGCGCGCGCGTCGCGTCGGCTGACTTCTTGTAGCTGTTTCTGCGCGCGGCGGCAGGGGACGAGAAGCGGCGCAATCAACAATTTTCAGGTCCAACTCACCGTTCGATGTCCACGAAAGCCCCGTGGAGAGGCACTCCTCACTGAGGAGCAAGGGCGAAATCCCTCGCGCGAAGGTTCTGCAATGCGAAACCAGTTTAGGAATCATAGGCAACTACACAAAACTGGAGATTGCGGCGATGAGGTGCAAAATCGGCTCCAAACCCACCGTTTGAGGGGATGCGCACTGGGCCGAGATTGTTTCTCAATGAAAAATGACGAAGCTTTCCCGCTCACTCGTTGACCTGCCAACCCTTCAATGGGAGTATCCCCGCCGAAGTGGGGTGTGAGCCTGCGTGCCCAGCTTGCGACCGATGGCGAGCCACGCGGTGCTTGCCAGCAGCCGCCGCCTGGTAAAGAACGCCTGAAACCGTGAATCAGCGTCCGTCTCTGCGACGCGCGCCAGGGGAGCGGTTCGCCGCGGGAACTGACAAACGAGAGCGCAAGGGCAGGAGGAACCAGATCATGAGAGTCCGCAGTCTAGTCGGATGCCTATTGATCATTGTCTCGGCCGGATGGCTCCATGCGCAAATTGGCGCGGTGGGGACCATTCTCGGAACCGTCGTTGATAACAGCGGAGCCGTCGTGGCGAAGGCGAGCGTCGATATTAGTAACCCCGCGACTGGCGTCAACAATCACGTGGAGACGGGTTCCACCGGCGACTACACGGTGCCCTACCTGAAGCCGGGTACCTACCGGGTGACGGTGCAGGCTCCGGGCTTTCAGAAAGCTGTGGTCGACAACATCGTTCTGGTGGTGGCGCAGCAGGCGCGCGTGGATGTAACCCTCAAACCGGGGCAAGTGAACGAGACGGTAGAAGTCCAAGCCTCGGCCGCAGCCCTCGATACTGATACCGCGACGGTGTCGCAGTTGGTGAGTGAAAAACAGGTAGAGCAGTTGCCGCTTAACGGCCGCAACTTTCTAAGTTTGCTCTTCATCGGCGCCGGAGCGGTGCAGACCACCGGAGAACAGGGCCAGATGCGGCAAGGCGAAGGGAACGCCATCAGCATCAACGGCGGGCGGCCCACTTCAAACAATTACACGCTGGATGGCCTGGTCAACACCGACACGGCCCTGAATACGCCGGCGGTGGTGCTTTCGCAGGACGCCATCCAGGAATTCAAGGTGCAGAGCGAAACGTATTCTGCCGAGTATGGTTTCAGCGCGAACCAGGTCAATATCGTCAGCAAGAGCGGCACGAACCAATTGCATGGGACCGCGTTCGAGTTCTTGCGGAACGATGCTTTCGATGCCAAAGCGCCCTTCCAGTCCGCCAAGCCCGAACTTCGACAGAACCAGTTCGGCTACGTGCTGGGTGGACCGATCTACATTCCGAAAGTCTATGACGGCCGCAATAAGACGTTCTTTCTTGCCAACTACGAGGGATGGAGAATCCGAAACGGCATCAACCAGGGAACCTTCGTGGTGCCGGACCCGGCGCAATTGCAGGGAAATTTTTCGAACTCCGGGCTGACGCCGGTTACGGCTGGATGCGTTCCGGGTCCAGCGCAGTTTTGCATGCCGATCGATCCGCAAACTGGGCAGCCTTTTCCGAATAACCAGATTCCGACGTCGCGTTTTTCGCGGCTGGCGAATGTAGCGCTGGCGGCTCCCCTGTTTCCGGCCCCGAATTGCACCGATTGCGGTCCGGGACTCAACTACCGGCTCACTACGACGCTGGCCAACACGGTCGACCAACAGACCTACAAGCTGGACCAGCAACTCGGGCGCTTCGGTTCATTGTTCTTCCGCTACACCACGGCGAACTATTCGAATGAAAATATCAATGGATCGGTCTCCATTCCCTGGGGAGTCGGACAGTTCAATGAGAAATCGGAGAGCTGGATGTTTTCGCACACGGTGAACATCGGAGCGGGGACCATCAACAACTTCCGCTTCGGCCGCCTGGAACCGATTGCGATTCAGGGCGGAGTCGCGGCCCCGGCGTCGGCGGTCAGCGGGCTTGGGATGAGCGGCGTCTTCCCGAGTCTTCCATCGTATGCGCGCACCTACCCGGGAGCGATTGGCTTCCAGGGCATCAACGGAACCGGCTTCGGGAGCCAGACGAATGACGTCACGACCAGCGATATTCCGACCTGGGAGTTTGCGGACTCGCTGTCGATGATCCGCGGGCGGCACACGGTCACGGTGGGGTTTGACTATCGCCGCTGGCTGCAGAAGCGCAACCTGTCGAATGATTTCCTGGGAGCATGGAACTTCAACAACGACACGATCATCAACAACGGCGCAGGCTGCTCGACGCCGTCGGGACTCTGCGGAACCGGGAACTCGGTGGCCGACTTCCTGCTTGGTTACTACAACAACGCAAGCACGTTCCAGCCGGGCCCATTCAGCAATCTGCAGGTCGCAGGGAATCTGAATCAGTATCACTTTGTCTACTTTGCACCGTTCGTGCAGGATGACTGGAAGGTAAATTCGCGGCTGACCCTGAATCTTGGCCTGCGCTGGGATTACCGCGCGGTTCCGACCGAACTGAGCAACAAGATGTTCTGGTTTGACCGGGGCAATGCAGGCGGGGGCCTGTGCTTTGCGGACCAGAGCCTGCAGACGCAGACCATCTCCGGGCTCGGCGGCCCCATTGCGCCCCAAGGGAATGGATTCTACCGGTACTGCGGCCGCAACAATCCCGCGCCCGCATCGAAGAAGCCCTTTGCACCGCGCATCGGTTTTGCATATCGCTTTGGGGACAAGACCGTTCTTCGTGGCGGGTACGGAATCTTCTTTGATTCGGCTGAGACCCGTGAGATCGACGACTCTGGCGACATTTATCCGTTCATCGTGCGCGCTTCCCCCAATCCCACCGTCAACAGCGCGCTGCCCAAACTGACCGACCAGATGTTCCCCGCGGTGACCCTGCACCAGGTTTCGCCGGCTACGGATGGCAGCCAGTTCTTCGCGGTCATCATCTCGGAGTTCCCGAAGAATCCGTACGTACAGCAGTGGTCGCTGTCGGTGCAGCGGGAGCTGGCCCGGAACACGACGTTGGAAGTGAACTACGTCGGCAACAAGGGCACGCACCTGCTCGAGCGCACCAATATCGGGCAGGGACTCGCGCCGGCGAACCCAACCGCCTGCGATCCAACGGTAGGCGGCGACCCGACGCAAGGCGATTGCCCTGCCGCTGCGCGGCGGCCCTTCGTTAATATCACGTCGCCCAATGGCTTCCTCGACAGCCAATGGAGCGGGTACTCCAACTACAACGCCGCCAATGTGAAGGTGGAAAGGCGTTCGAGTTCAGTGGCGCTGGTTGCGGTCTACACCTGGGCCAAGAGCCTGGACGACAAGTCTGCGGCCGCCGGTGTGGGCGCAACCAATGCTTTTGCCGGGCACATGGATGAGACGAATCCCCATCTCGACTATGGGCGTTCGGACTTCGATGTGAATCAACGGTTTGTAACCAGCGCCGTCTACCAGCTGCCGTTTGGGCGAGGTAAGAAATTTGCCGGAGACGTGGGGCGCGCCGCGGACCTCGCGATTGGCGGCTGGGAAGTGACCGGGATTGCGACCTTCCAGGCCGGCTTCCCGTTCTCGGTGCTGGCCAACGACAAGTTCGGCTTGCTGACGACTTTCACCCAACGAGCCAACCTGATCCCAGGCTGCAATCCGACGGGAGGATTCCAAAAGAGCACAACCCAGTGGTTCAACACCTCCTGCTTTGCGCAGCCATTGGCGGGTCAATTCGGGGACAGCGGACGCAATATCCTCCGCGGGCCCGGCATCAACAACTTCGATCTCGGTCTCGACAAGACGTTCAAACTCACCGAGCGGGTGGGATTCCAGTTCCGGGTGGAGGCCTTCAACATCTTCAACCACTCACAATTCGGCTTCGACCCGTTCACTGCGACCGGCATCACAGCGCCCGTCGGCAACAATCCAAACAACGGAGGATACGGGCAGGTCATTGCGGCACGACCGGGGCGCATTCTGCAGTTTGGTTTCAAGCTGAGCTTCTGACCCCCACCGCGGTCCACACTTAACCGCCAGGCCAAGTGCCTGGCGGTTTTCTTTCCGCGGACAGTTCAGGCACCTGAGGTAGCATGGCGGCATGATGTTCACGGGACAAATCCGGCTCTGGTCTTGCCTCGCACTTCTTTGCGTAATGATGTGGGTAAGTCCCGATGGTTTCTCGCAAGCAGCAGGCACGGGTTCGGTTGAGCTTTATGCCGAAGAAGGACAAAAGGCGCTGGCAGAAGGCCGTTATTCCGACGCGGCAGCGGCCTTTGAAAAGTTGCGGGCGCTTGAGCCGAACGTAGCGGAGGTCCAGGCGAACCTCGGATTGATCTACTTCCAGCAGGGTAAGTTTGAACAAGCAGTGCCGGTTCTGCGCGAAGCCTTGCGGCTGAAGCCGAGTCTCACGAAAACCGACAGTCTGCTGGCCATGTCCTTGTCGGAGCTAGGCCGATACGAGGAGGCCTTGCCGGGGCTCGAAAAGGGATTCCATAAGGCGGCGGACCCAGAGATGAAGCGCATGTGCGGACTCCACCTGGAACGTGCCTACACCGGCCTGCAACGCAATGATAAAGCGGTTGCGGTCGCGCTGGAGCTGAACCACTTGTTCCCCGATGATCCGGAGGTGCTGTATCACAGCGGACGTATCTTCGGGAATTACGCTTACCTGTCGATGGAGAGACTCACGGAAGTGGCGCCGAATTCCAGTTGGCGATACCAGGCCATGGCAGAGGCGCATGAGAGCCAGGGGAACAGCATCGCGATCGCGGAGTATCGGGAGGTGCTGAAGCGGGACCCGAATCGTCCGGGTATTCACTACCGGCTGGGCCGCGTTCTGCTGGCGCAGGCTGAAAAGACGCATTCGCCGGAGGATACAGCCGCGGCAATGGACGAATTCCAAAAGGAACTGGCTCTGGATCCTACAAACTCCAACGCCGCCTACGAAATTGGCGAAGTGCAGCGCAACGCGGGCGAGTTCGACGAGGCGCAAGCGTACTTTGAGCGGGCGCTGAAGGCCTATCCCGACTTCGAGCAAGCTCAGGTGGGGCTGGCCGCCGTCTTGATTGCAAAAAACCAGCCCGCCCAGGCATTGCCGCATCTTCAAAAAGCCATCGCAATCAATCCCGACGACGAGGTCGCCTGGTACCGCCTGTCACAGGTGCAGAGAAAGCTGGGCAACATTTCCGAAGAGCAGAAGGCGCTGGCCGAGTTTCGAAGGCTCCATGCCAAGACCAATGAGCAGAAACTGGTGAACCCGGTTTCCCCTCCGACGGAGGTGACCCCGCAACCTCTGGATGCAAATGTGCAGTGAGCCCGGATCGAAGGGCGGGCAGTGTTCGACAGAAACGCGTTCTGCGGTGCGAAACGGAACATTTGCTCCAGGGTGCCACTTTTGTCCCGCAAGGCGCGGCTCGAGTTCGATTCTGCAAGCGCAGGAGGCGGTCCACCGCACGGCGCGAGAATCCTAACCTTTTCTCATAGCAAAACAGGGCGGCTTCAGGGCCTGATGGATTGACACGTAAAGTGGCGCAGTGTGACCATCCGGGCGGCTTTCTAAGCGTGGATGTGTGAGGCGGGGGCCGTCGCCGACTGCGAGCAGAGCGGAGAGTATCTGTGTTGCCGCTTGCTTCTTGCGACTTCGTAATCACAAGGCAGTCCATGCAAGGTGCGTCTTCATGAACGATTTCCAGTCTGCCATTTCGCGGCTGCTACTGATTGCGGGGCTGCTCACTGCCGCCCCGCTCGGTTTCGGACAAGGTTCAAGCGACGCGCTCGCGAACGGCTTCAAGAATCCGCCGGACTCGGCCAAACCCAGAGCGTGGTGGCACTGGATGAACGGCAACGTGACCCAGGCGGGCATCACGGCCGACACCGAGTGGATGAAGCGGACGGGCATCGCGGGAATGCAGATGTTCGACGGGAATCTGGGGACGCCGCAATTCGTCGACAAGCGCCTGGTGTGGATGACGCCGGAGTGGAAAGCAGCATTGCGGCATGCGGGCGCGGAAGCAGACCGGCTCGGCCTGGAGATGTCGATGGCTGCGTCCGGCGGCTGGAGCGAAACGGCCGGACCGTGGGTGAAGCCCGAAGAAGCAATGAAGAAAGTTGTGTGGAGCGAGACCCAGGTCCAAGGCCCGAAAGATTTCAGGGGCGTGCTGCCGCATCCACCGACGATCAATGGCCGCTTCCAAAATCTACCGTTGCCGCCCGATTTGCAGTTTCCCTCGAATAACGATTTGCCGGGCGCCAAACCTGAACCGAAGTCGCCGCCGGCCCCGCCCGATCCGACCTATTACAAAGACACGGTCGTGCTGGCGTACCGCTTGCCCGACGACGAGGTGCGCATGGCGGATCTCCACCCGAAGGTGACTTCGAGCGCGCCACATCTGGATGCAGCGGCGCTGATGGATGGCGACATCAGCAAGAATGTTGCGCTGCCTTACACCGACGACGGGAAGCCCTCGTGGATCGAGTTCGAATTTGAGCAGCCATTTCGCGTGCAGGCGTTCAGCATCGCCGCCGGCATCGGGACGACCTTTGGGGGTCCGTCCATTCCGGATGGAGATGTGCAATGCAGCCAGGATGGGGTGAACTGGATGACTCTGGTGACGCTGCCTGGTCCCGGTCATGCGTTTCAAGGATTCCCGCTGCGAACGTTTTCCTTTCCACCCGTCACCGCAAAGTACTACCGCGTGGAGTTGCGCCCGGGCCCGCCGAACCGGCTCGCGGCCATGCTCGGGCTGCCGCCCGTCCATGACTTTCTGCTGGCCGAGATCGAGTTTCACTCCTCTCCGCGCGTAAACCGGTGGCATGAGAAGGCAGCGTTCACCAACATGATGGAATACGGTGACACAGTGGCGACGCCGCCGGTGGCCGCGAGTGAAGCGGTGGCGTTGCAGAATGTAGTGAATTTGACAGGGAAGATGCGTCCCGATGGAACGCTCGATTGGGCTGTTCCAGCAGGGAAATGGATGATCCTCCGCATGGGGTACTCGCTGACTGGAGAGAAAAATCATCCCGCTAGTCCCGAAGCGACCGGATTTGAAGTGGACAAACTGAGTCGCACCCACGTGCAGAACTACGTGAAGACGTATGTCGATATGATCTCGGGCGCGTTGGGTCCGTACTTCGGGAAGAGCTTCCGCTACTTCCTGATGGATAGCTGGGAAGCGAGCGACCAGAACTGGACCGAGGACATGATCAGCGAGTTCCAGAAACGTCGCGGCTACGATCCGACGCCCTACCTGCCGGTGTTGACCGGTCGTGTGGTGGGCAGCGCGGACATCAGCGATCGTTTCCTGTGGGATTTCCGCAGAACCATTTCCGATCTACTGGCGGAAAATCACTATGGCGCGGCCACGGAGTATTTCAACAAGTTCGGGATTGGGCTCTACGCCGAGGCAATGGGGGCGGCCCTGCCCACGGTGGGTGACGGGCTGTTGAACAAGGGGCAGGTGACGATTCCGATGGGAGAGTTCTGGGTGCCGCTGCCGGGCCAGAGCGATACTCCGGAGCATCCTGCCGATCTTCGGGAAGCGGCATCCGCGGCTCACATCTACGGCAAGAACATTGCGGCCGCGGAATCGTTCACTTCGATGCCGTTTGTCCCCATGTGGGGGCAGTCTCCGTTTTATCTCAAGCCGATTGGGGATAACGCGCTGGCCCTCGGGATCAATCGCATAGTCTTTCACGAGTCGGCGGCACAGCCGTTCCTCGACGATCAGCACAAACCGGGCATGACGCTGGGACCGTTTGGCCAGAACTACACCCGCAACATCACCTGGGCAGAACAGGCCACCGCGTGGAATCGTTATCTGGCGCGCTGTTCCTACCTGCTGCAGCAGGGAACGTTTGTTGGCGACCTTGCATATTTCTATGGCGAGGGGGCTCCGGTGGCAGTGCCCTTCTGGAAGGAAATAGAGCCAGCGCCACCGGAAGGCTACGACTATGACTGGGTCAATGCCGATGTCCTGCTCAAGCGCATGGCGGTGAAGGATGGCCGGCTGGTGTTGCCCGACGGAATGAGTTATCGCGCCCTGGTCATCCCCGACGACGTGGATCGTTGGACTCTGCCCATGGTGCGAAAGATCCGCGATCTGGTGAGCGCAGGGGCAGTCGTTATCGCGCCCCGGCCTGAGCCGTCTCCGAGCCTCGCAGATTATCCAAAAGGCGATGAAGAGATTCGCTTCATTGCCAACCAGGTGTGGGGCCCCATTGACGGGAAGAGTGTGACCGAGCACGCCTATGGCAAGGGCAAAGTGTATTGGGGCAGGCCGGTTGGCGACGCGTTACGCGCGGAGAATACGCCGCCGGACTTCGAATACAACCGGCCGGAGATTGACAGCAAGCTGGTATGGATTCATCGGAAGACTGAAGATGCCGACATTTATTTCGTGTCGAACCAGCGCGATCGGGAAGAAGATGTTCGAGGGAGCTTCCGGGTTGATGGAAAGGAGCCGGAACTCTGGCACGCGGATACCGGCGATACCAGCCCGGCAGCCTATCAGCTGGAAAATGGGCGAACTCTGGTGCCGTTGCACTTGGATCCGTATGGTTCTGTTTTTGTGGTGTTGCGCCGCAAGGCGGATGCGCCGTCGCGCAGCTTGCCGCAGGTTGCCCGCACCGAGTTGACCGCTGTCACCGGGCCCTGGGAGCTGCATTTTCCACCCAACTGGGGAGCGCCCGCGCAGGTTCAACTGAATCAGCTCAGCTCGTGGACGCGTTCCACCGATCCGGGCGTCAAGTACTTTTCCGGGACGGCCACGTATGCGAAAGACGTGGAGGTCCCGGCCGCGTGGTTAGGAACTGGAGCCAACCTGGTCCTGGATCTCGGCGAGGTGAAAGACATCGCCGAGGTATCGGTCAATGGCAAGCCGTTGGGCGAGATTCTCTGGAAGCCGCCGTACAGGGTGGAAATCGGGTCGGCGCTCAAGCCCGGAACCAACCATCTTGAAATCAAGATTACGAACCTGTGGTCGAACCGGGTAATTGGGGATCACCAGCCGGGGCAAAAGCGTTACACGTTCACAGACTTTAAACCGATGAATCTGACCAAGGACTCGGAGCTGCTCGAGTCGGGGCTATTGGGGCCGGTGCGGGTGCTAAGCGTAGCCACACACTAAATGCGCAGCACCCAGGCCGTCTCTCTGGAGGGAGAAACTGTGTCGAAAGTCAGGATGGTTGGTGCAGCGCTGGCTGGGCTGTTTTGGGCATCGCTCGCGTATGGCGCACCGGTGCAGCTTCGCTGCGAATATCGGCACAACCCGCTGGGAATCGACGCTGCCACGCCGCACCTTTCGTGGCAAAGCGATAATCCCGAGCGTAACTGGCGGCAAAGCGCCTACGAGATCCGGGTAGCGAGCAGTGCGGAGAACCTGAATGGCGGCAAAGCCGATATCTGGGACAGCGGCAAGGTGGAGTCGGGGGAGTCGGTTGACATCGCTTATCGTGGTCCGAAGCTGGAATCGCAGAAGAGATACTTCTGGAACGTCACGGTGTGGGACGCGCACGGGAAATCCTATGCATCCGCCGAACCCGCGTGGTGGGAGATGGGGCTATTGAGCAAGGACGCCTGGAAAGCGAAGTGGATCTCCTGGAAAAATCCGGATCAGGATCCCGACCGAGCCGGGATCCGCTGGATCTGGGCGCCCGGGCAGGATGCACTCAGCATGGTTCCGAAGACGGTTGCGGTGTTTCATAAAGAGGTGGAGATTCCCGAGAAGCCCACCCGCGCAGTCTTGTTCCTCCTGGCGGAAGGGAACTTCGTCGCCAAGGTAAATGGAAAGGACGTGGGAGCGAAGCACCGGTGGCACGCATTCGACCGCGAAGACATCGGGGAAGAATTGGTGATAGGAAAGAACACCATCGACGTAGAAGTCACGGTTCCGGAGCCAAATCCGTTTGGTCCAGAGGCGGGGGCTAAGACCATGAAGGCAGGCTTGGCGGGGGTGCTGAAGCTTACTCGTGCCGACGGAACGTTGACGCGCGTGTTCACCGATGGTCAGTGGCGGAGCAAGCTTGCCAGTGATTCTGCGTGGCAGCCTGCAAGCGTAGTTGGCGATCTGAATGATTCACGCATGGGCAAGGTGGCGCCACTGCCGCAACCGGCGGCTCTGCTGCGGCATGGGTTCACGATCTCGAAAGAGGTGGCCGACGCAAGGCTGTATGTGACCGCACTCGGTAGTTACCGAATGTTTGTGAATGGCAGTCGGGTTGGCAACGATGTGCTGACTCCAGGATTTACGGACTACACCAAGCGGGTGCTGTACCAGACTTATGACGTAACCAACTTAGTGACCAATGGCCAGAACGCGATCTCCGCTGTGCTCGGGGAGGGGTGGTACGGCAGCGGCCTTACATGGGAAGGCTTCGCCTATTTCTTTTTGCCGCCGCCAGTCCGCCTGATGGCGCAGTTGGACATCACTTATCGCGATGGCACGCATGATGGAGTGGTGACCGACGAGTCCTGGAAAGGAGCGTCCTCGCCGGTTCTGCGCTCGGAAATTTACGCTGGCGAAGTCTACGATGCACGACTGAAGCAACCGGGATGGAACCAGGCGACATTCGACGACAGTGGCTGGACCGCCGTCAACGTTGCCGAGTCTCCCGCCGTCCTGCTCACCGCCCAACCCGATGCCCCGCCGCAGGTCACGCAGGCGCTGACGCCCCGCAGTGTGACGCCCTCCTCCAATGGAACGTACATTGTCGACATGGGGCAGAACATGGTGGGCTGGGTGCAGCTGAAGGCGAAGGGCGCCGCCGGTACTGCGATACGCCTGCGGTTTGCGGAGATCCTGAATCCTGAGGGTACGATCTATCGCGAGAATCTGCGCAATGCGGATGCCACCGATCTCTTTATATTAGCGGGCAGCGGCGAGGAGACGTTCACGCCGCATTTCACCTTCCATGGATTTCGCTATGTTGAAGTGAGTGGCTATCCGGGCGTGCCTACGACCGCCGACATCACCGGCGAAGTAGTTAGCAGCGTCAGCGGGGAACCAACTGCCACGCTCGAAACGTCAAGCGAGCTTGTGAACCGGATGTGGGAGATCGGAATTTGGGGACAGCGCGGGAATTTTCTGAGTATTCCCACCGATTGCCCGCAGCGCGATGAGCGCCTGGGATGGATGGGCGATGCCGGTGTGTTCTGGCGTACGGGAAGCTACAACTTCGATATCGCACCCTTTTCGCACAAATTCATGCACGATGTGGTGGACGCGCAAACTGCGAACGGGGAGTTCACCAACGTCTCGCCCGATGTGCTGCGTCCGTTTGGCAGCCAGGGCGCGCCGGGCTGGGGAGACGCAGGGGTGATCGTTCCCTGGACGACCTGGATGCAGTACGGCGACACGGCCATCATTCGCGACAACTGGGACGCAATGGAACGCTGGATGAATTTCATCCGCGACGCTAACCCCGACTACTTGCGCAAGAAAGGAGTGGGGCCGAATTTCGCGGACTGGCTTGCACCGGATGAGCACACGAACAAGGACCTTCTTGCCACTGCCTATTGGGCTTTGATCGCGAACATGATGTCGGAGATGGCACATGCGACCGGCAAGGAAGCCGAGGCGAAGCGCTATGTCGAGTTGCTGGCTGACATTCGTAAGGCGTACCAGAAGGCGTATGTGCACAAAGACGGCACGGTGGAAGGAGGTACGCAGACAACTTACGTGGTGACGCTGTACACCAAGTTGGCGCCGCCGGCCCTCGAGTCCGCCATGGTTTCGAATTTAGCGAAGGACATCGAGTCGCGGAACTGGCATTTGTCGACCGGATTCCTCGGCACTCCTTTCTTATTGTTCACTCTGGCCAATCACGGGCGTGCGGACGTGGCCTACCGCCTGCTCTTAAACGAAACGTACCCGAGCTGGGGATACATGCTTTCCAAAGGCGCGACCACGTGGTGGGAACGATGGAACGGCGACACGGGCGATCCAGCGATGAACTCCTACAATCACTATGCCTTCGGATCCGTCGTGGCCTGGGTATACCGCTCCGTAGCCGGGATCGATACTACGTCGGCTGGGCCCGGCTTCCGGGAAATTGTCATACATCCGCGAGTGGGCTCTACGATAACGCATGCCCGAGGAAGTTATGAGTCTGTCTACGGCAAGATTGTTACCGACTGGAGCGGCAGCAAGACCGGACCCTTTGCGCTCGCGGTTACAGTCCCTGCAAATACGACGGCAGCTGTGTACTTACCGGCCATTCGAGGGCGCCGCGTGACAGAGGATGGTCACGAGCTTAGGGTTCGACCTCAGCAAGGAGCGTCAATCGTTCACGTGGGTTCCGGCTCCTACAAGTTCGAAGTAAAGTGACAAGGCTGGTATCTTGTTGTCGCCGAACTGGGCGACATCGGTCGCCGCGTAATACGCCTCAATTCTCAAGTCGCGGAGTCCGTCAAGCGGAAGACAGTCTCAATGAAAGGCGTCCCGGCAGCTGGCGAGGAGATGGCGGCGTGAAATTGCTGCTGCACGGAAAGCGCCTGGGCATTCGGATCGCCGGGTTTCTTTTTTTAGGGGCCTTGCTCGCTTCAGCAGGCGGCGCTCAGGTGGACTCGAGCCTGGCGGGCCTGGAGGAGTCGTTTGTCCATCCGCCGGACGATTGCCGCATCATGGTGCGTTGGTGGTGGTTCGGGCCCGCTGTCGCAAAACCCGAAATCAAGCGCGAACTCGAGCAGATGAAGGCGGCGGGCATCGGGGGCGTCGAGATCGCGACCTTGTATCCGTTGGCCCTGGACGATCCGCCAACCGGTTTTCACAACATCCCGTTCCTTTCCAATGAACATATTGACGCCCTTCGATTTGCGGCGACCGAAGCCCGAGCACTTGGGCTCCGCGTGGATATTACGTTGGGGAGCGGGTGGCCCTTTGGCGGACCGCACATCGCGGTGACCCAAGCGGCGGGTGCAATGCGAGTCGAGACGGTTCCGATTCCTTCCGGCTCCCAGTCGATTGCGATTCCCAGCCTCACAACGGGGGAAAATCTGGAAGCAGTTTTCCTGGCGCCGGGTTCGCCGGAGTCTTTGGTATTTCGGGAGGCGAAGCAGGTTCAAAAGCCGGTGATTGAAAACGGTCGCTTGTCCATCCCCGCCGAAACGAAAGGTCCGTATGCCGGTGTGTTCTTCATCTCCAGCCGCACCGGAATGAATGTGAAGCGGGCGGCGGTTGGGGCGGAGGGATTTGTTCTGGATCATTACGATCAAAGTGCCATTGAGAGCCACCTGCATGCGGTCGGCGACCGCATGATGGAAGCATTCGGCGGCCACCCTCCTTACGCGGTATTCAGTGACAGCCTCGAAGATTATGGTTCCGATTGGACGAGCGATCTGCTGGAGCAATTCCGCCAGCGTCGCGGCTATGACCTCACTCCTTACTTGCCTTCGTTGATCGCCGATGCCGGCGCGAACTCATCAGCGATACGGCACGATTGGGGGAAGACGCTGACCGAACTCGCTAACGAGCATTACCTCAAGCCGCTGCACGCATGGGCGCAGAAACATCACACTCTGTTGCGCTCACAAACCTACGGGTTCCCGCCGGTCACGCTCTCCAGCAACCAATTTGAGGATCTTCCAGAGGGCGAGGGCAAGGCGACGCTATGGATGTGGAGACAGTTCTCCGATACTCGCTGGGCGGCGTCGGCGGGCCATCTGTTCGACAAGCCGGTTATCTCGTCGGAGACCTGGACCTGGTTGCACTCTCCGGCTTTTCGGGCCACGCCCCTCGATATGAAGGCTGAAGCCGATCTGCATTTCCTGCAGGGAATCAATCAACTGGTGGGTCACGGCTGGCCTTATTCACCACCCATGGCGGGCGATCCGGGATGGCGTATGTATGCCGCGGGTGCATTCAATGCACACAATCCGTGGTGGTTCGCCATGCCCGACCTGGCGCTCTATCTCCAGCGAGTCAGCTTCGCGCTGCGCCAAGGCAAGCCTGCGAATGATGTGGCGCTGCTGTTGCCCAATGACGATGCGTGGGCGAGCTTCACCGTGAGCGGCCAATCGTCATCCCAGGTCACAACAAAAACAGGATTCAACACGCGCGGCAGTAATTTGAGCATAGATGAATCGATGGGGGAGTTGCTGGGTAGCAATGTGATCCCGCAGATTCTGGATTCCGGGTTTAATTTGGACTTCATCGACGGGGATGCCATTGATTCACTCGGCATTCGGTATCCGGTCCTGGTTTTGCCGGGGGTTGACCGGTTGCCGCTGGCTACGTATCGCAAGATCGAGGCATACGCTCGGCGCGGGGGAATTGTAATCGCCACGCGCCACTTGCCCTCCACGGCTCCCGGCTTCTTAAATGCGGAGGTAGAGAGCCGAGCGATCCAAGAAATCTCTGAGCGTTTGTTCCGAAGCGCGGGTGCAGCCGGTCACTTTGTGAAAGATGAGGGCGAGTTGGGCAGAACCCTGGCCAGGGTTTACGAACCAGATGTCATTCTGACTCCGAGCGCCCCGGAAGTTGGGTTCATTCACCGCAGGCTGGAGTTCGGAGACTTGTATTTCGTTGCGAATACTGCCAATCATCCGATCCATGTGCAGGCAAGATTTCGGGATGGCAAGAGCCATGCAGAGTCGTGGGATCCCTTTACCGGGCGGATCACGCGCATTCCGAATGCGGCGGAGATCGACCTCGCGTTGCAGCCGTATGAATCGCGGCTGGTCTTCTTTACAAATTCCGCGGACAAGGCTGAGCGTGGATGGGTATCCGATTCTCCGTTGAAAGAGATCGACCTCTCATCCGATTGGAAGCTTAGTTTCACAGGACGGAATCAAACCATTTCTATGGCAACGCTCCATTCGTGGAGTGAAGAAGCCGCGTTCAAGTACTATTCCGGCCAAGTTATCTACGAAAAAGAAATCGATGTCCCAGCCGGGTTGGTCAGGGGGAATTCGGTGGTCCTGGATTTTGGAGAAGGGGCTCCTGTGCCCAAGCCGGATCCGTTGCCGGCCTTCAATCTGCGAGCCTATCTTGACGGGCCGATTCGTGAAGCGGGGGAAGTCTATGTCAACGGCCAGCGCGCTGGGGTCGTCTGGCATCCGCCGTACACCATCGACCTCACGTCATTAGTAAAACCAGGCATTAACCAGCTGAAGATTGTCGTGGGCAATACGGCGATAAACTCGCTGGCCGGTCAAACTCTTCCGGATTACCGCTTGCTAAACGACCGTTACGGCGAGCGTTTTGTGCCTCAAGACATGCGCAATTTGCAGCCTCAGCCTTCGGGACTACTTGGGCACCTGCGGCTGAAGATCATTTCGCGTCATAAGGAATGAAGAGCGAATAGACCCTTGAAGTGGAAATAATCTGTCACCGGAATGTCACCGAACTTCGGACGGTTACCGAGGCGGGGATGGGAGGCCCTTCGACGCAGCATTAAATCGCTCGCCACAGCGCAGAACGGTGAAGTTCTGGCCCAAGCGCCGGCAGGTTTGGATAAATTCGCCGGGCGGAGCGGTGTTGAACTCGAACATTTCAAAATGGCAGGGGATCACCAGCTTTGCGCCGATATCGTGCGCTAACTGGGCAGCTTCCGAACCCGACAGATTCCCGGCCACGCGACGCTCCGGCGAACGTCCGTTGATCGGAAGAAGAGCAAGATCAACCGCAAACGGCCGAAGTCTTTCGGCCATACCGTCATAACGCAAGGTATCTCCGCTGTGGTAGAGATTCCAATTTCCAAAGCGCAAAACGTAGCCCAAATAGCGAGCCCGTCCCTGGTCGTCGCGTTCCACCGTTTCGTGCGCCGAAGCGACGCCTGAAAATAGGATCCCCGAGAGTTCAATCGTCTGGCCGTCATCCAGGCCGATTGGGACCGCGGGATCGATCGTAAGGCGGTCGGCAACGAAGGAGCGGTTGGCCTCAGGGATGACGAGTTTTACTTTGGGGTTGCGCGCAAGGATTGGAACGACCGTATCCGAGTCGAGATGATCGGTGTGGTTATGCGAAGAGGTAATGACGTCGACGAACGACAGCTCAGCGGGATCCACGACCAACTCAGTCATCCGTGTGTGGGGTTTGTCCGTCTGGGCATATTTGCGGGTGAGCGAGTCGGAGAGATAAGGATCGAGCAAGATGTGGAGGCGTTGCCACTGGAGCAGGAATCCGCTCTGGCCAAGCCACCAGAGCCGGAAGCCGTCATCCCGACGGTCGGAGGCACGAATGTCGGCGAGCAGCATGTCGTGCGACTGGGCCGTCCGGATCACGCCATCCCCAGTTCCTTGCGCACGATCGTGACGCCCCGAACCAGATTCACCAGCTTTTGACGGGCCGCCCAGCGTGCGGTCTGGCTGAGGCCACAGTCGGGCGCGAAAGAAAGCCGGCCGGCTGGTGCATGTTTCAGGCACAAGCGTACACGCTGCGCGACATCGTCAGGAGTTTCGATGTAGTAACTCTTCACGTCAATGATTCCCACGGCAACATCGATGCCTCGCTGTGAGATTTCGCCGATCAATTCGATCTCAGCGAACTCGCGGCTGGCCATCTCCAGATGGACCTCGTCCACCGGCAGTTCGAAGAATGCCGGGAACAGCGGCGCATAGCGACGGGGCGCGACGGCCCGTGCTTTGTAGTTGCCGAAGCACAGATGAGTCGACAACCGGCATTTGCCGGCAATCGGTTTGACGGTCTCGGCGAAGATTTCCACGAAGCGCCGTGGATCCTCACGGTATGCGTAGCAGCTCATGGAAGGCTCGTCGAGAGTGATTTCGCGGCATCCCGCCTCGACGAGTTTTTCGAGCTCGGTGCGAACGATCGGAATCAATGCTTGAGTAACTGCCCAGCGATCGGGATAGCTGCCTCCGGGCTCGATGCGGCCGCTCAGCGTGTACGGTCCGGGCACGCTGGCCTTGAGAGCAGGTCCATCCGGGGGCGCCACTTGTTGGAGGACTTTGAATTCTGCGACTGCGCCGAGCCCATGTTCGGAAGCGATCGTTCCTGTAACGGCATATTTTCCACGCTGGTCGTGCGCCGGCGGGCCGAAACGCCGCGGAGAGAAGGGCGTTTCGCTGATGCCCTGCAACTTTCCATAAAAGGATAAATTGAAGTCGTATCGGCCCTGCTCTCCATCCGTGATTACATCGAGCCCGGCGCGCAGTTGATCGTGGACGGCAGCCATGACCGCATCGGTACGCATTTCCTCGATGTCAGCCTGGCCAAACTCCTCCAGGTGTGCCGTCGCATACTCAAACCATCCCGGAAAGGGATAGCTGCCGATGACGCCAGTACGCAGGGCTTTGCGTTGCTGGTCGAACCTCTCCGGTTTGGCCGCTTGATCAAGCGTGGATGGATTCGCTCCGGGAGCTTTGGTCATGAGCTGACGGTCCATCCTCCGTCCACGGTTATGATCTGCCCGGTGATCGGGCTGGATTCTCTTCGCAGAAGAAAACAGGCGGTCTTCGCAATGTCGTCGGGTGAGAGCATGCCCGCCGTCAAAGGCTGTTTGCGCGTCATATATTCCCGCACGGCAGGGTTATTCTGGGCGCGCATACTCATCGGCGTCAGAACCAGCCCCGGTGCAATGACGTTGATCCGAATGCCGGCAGGCGCGTAATAGGCTGCTGCCGAGAGGGTCATTGCCTCGATGGCCCCCTTGCTTGCTGCATAACCGATAGTGGCGAAGTGCTCCGCTTGCGGATGTTGCGCCAAAACGCTGCCGGTATTGAGAATCACACCTTTGGAGGAATGTGTTGTCCAGGCGCGCAGCACTTCCCGGCACACCAAAAACGTTCCTTTGGCGTTCACATCCATTACCGTGTCCCAGGCTTCAGTGGCACATTCGTGCAAGGCGCCATCTCCGAGCGAGCGTGCACTGATGCCGGCCACATTAAAGAGCGCATCGATTTTGCCGAATCGCTGGACGCAAGCCGCCACGCTGCGCTTGACCGCGTCCTCGTCCCTCACATCCGCGACCGCAACATCTGCCTGAGGCAATTGCGACGCGAGGGTACGACATTCGTCTTCATTCAAACTGACGATAAATATGGGGTCGTGAGCACCCCAAAGACGCGCCGTAGCAGCCGCAATTCCGGACGACCCGGTAACGAACAGGACTTCGCTCACGTGTTCCTATGCAAAGAGATGTTGGAGGCTCTTGCGATACGCCTCGTAGAATGCGTCCAGTTGCTCAGCGGCACTGGTATTTCCCACGAATTGATGACTGGGCAGCAGGGTCGGCTTGAACCCTCGAGCCAAGAGCGCTTCAGCGGCGGCGCAGCGAAGCATATTAATAATGGTTGCCCCGGTGATGGTAGAGACGGGTCCCGTCCGCCACTCCAGGCCTTCGAGTTCAAGGATGCAATCCCCTGGCGGGCACTGATTGTCGATAACCAGATCCGCCCAGTCAAGGAGCTTCTTGCCGGAGGAGTGAGCGGGTTTCGCCTGCTCACAATGCTGCCTGGATAAAATCGCGACTACGGGGAGCCCGCGCCTCTTCGCCCCCGATGCCATTTCAACCACGACAGGGCGGATTCCGCTGGTGGAGATAATGATGAACGCATCCTCGGGTCCGAAATGGAAGCTGCGCAGAATCTGCTCGGCGTATCCCTCATAGTTTTCCAGGAACAGCGGAGCACGCAAGCCATTGGCGCCGACAATGGATGCGTGATTGGAGAGCGACAGTTCGACCAGCGAAACAAAGCCGGGAAAGCCGCCCTGGCGCGGAGTCATTTCCTCGCACATCATGCGTGAGTGGCCGTTGCCGAACAGGAAAACCAGGCCTCCGCGCGAGATCCGCTCCGCACAAAGCTCTCCGGCCTTCTGGATGACCTCGGTTTGCGTGCGACGCAACCGTTCCATCAGGACCATCGCTTGTTCGAAGAAGGCCACGCCAGCTGGCTTCGAATTGCCCGGATTGTTCTGCGAATTCATTGCAAGAGCGAGATGGGGTGATCCTCGCATTGCCCGTTGGGCTTGAACGGAGATGAGTATAATGCAAGCTCATTGTGAGCGAAAATCCGTCATCCGATGCAATTGCGGTCGGCGTCGACGTCGGCGGCACTTTGCTGAAGGCAGCTTTAGTCACGGTGCGGGGAGAACTGCAGGCAACTTTTCAGCAGGACTCGCCGCGCACGGTTGCAGCTCTCCGCGATTTTATTCTTTCCGTCCGCCGGCATGCCCAGCGCCCGGTCACAGGCATTGGAATTGGATGCAAGGGAGTCATTGACTCGAGTACCACCCGGGTGAACAGCTTGCCGGGCAACCTGCATTTTCTGGAAGGGTGCGAGTTACGCGAAGTGGCGGAGATGGAGGGTCTGCCCGTATGCGCCGATAACGACGCTCGCGCCGCCCTGGTTGCGGAGGTGTTGTGGGGATCCGCCCGAGGGCGGCGCAATGTAGTTCTGCTGACACTCGGCACAGGAGTCGGCGGAGCCGCGCTGGTGAACGGCCTGCTGGTGCGCGGCGTTTCCGGAGCGGCCTGCCACTTCGGACACATGACCATCGATGTGCACGGGGGGCTTTGTATTTGCGGGAACCACGGCTGCCTGGAGACCCGTTTCTCCTCCCGTGCCATTGAGTCCGATTACGCCGCTCACATCCACCGAGCGGTGCCCACGTTCTTGAAACTTGAAGCGGACGGTCGAGCGCCGAATACCGAGGCTATTTTCCAGGCGGCGTCCGATGGAGATCCGAGTGCGTGCCGCGTCTTAGATCTCGCCCTGGAGGCGCTCACGGCTTCCGTCGTAAGTTTGCTTCACGTCTTCGATCCGGAGCTGCTGATTCTGGGAGGAAACATCGCTGCCGCCGGAGCGCAATTGCTGGGACCGCTGCAAGACGAGGTGGAGCGTCGCACTCGCGGTCTCCTGCAAAGAAAAGTTCCGATTGTTCTCCAAAGCGCAGTTGGCTATGGAGGAGTGGCTGGAGCAGCAGGTCTGGTCTTCCTGCAAGAGCATCTCCTAACAATCTGACGTCACGATTGATGCGAGCCGCAAAATCGATGGGCAGGCCGAAATGAAGGCGATCAATCCGGAATCAACCGCTGGAGTGTCGTTGAGGTCGCCCCGCTCTCTCTACCTGCCGGCCGGCATTGCTGCGATCGGCGGACTGCTCTTCGGATTCGACACAGCCGTGATTAACGGAGCGATTGTTTTCCTGAGACAACATTTTGTGCTGAACGATTTGCGAACCGAGATTGCCGCCAGCAGCCTGCTTTTGGGATGCATCCTGGGGGCAAGTCTTGCGGCGTTGACCAGCGATCGCTTTGGGCGGAAGAAAATGCTTTTGGTGGCAGCAGCGTTATTCGCGCTTTCTTCCATCGAAACTGCGCTGGCACTTAATCTTGCCAGCTTCGTGCTTGCGCGCGTCCTGGGAGGAATCGCGATCGGCGTCGCTTCTACGCTGTCGCCGCTATACATCGCGGAAATTTCCCCAGCTCGTATACGCGGCCTGCTAGTGAGCGTCAATCAACTGGCGATCGTTACAGGCATTCTGCTGTCTTACAGCGTGAACTACAGTTTTTCGGGGCTTGGGGCGGCGAACTGGCGATGGATGTTCGCTTCGGCGGCTGTCCCGTCGGTGCTTTTTCTGGTGGCCCTGCTTTTTGTTCCCGAGAGCCCGCGATGGCTCATGCAAAACGGCCGCGAGGTGGAAGCCCAGGAGTTTCTTAGCCGGATCAATGGACCACAGCAAGCGCAGGTCGAGTTGCAGGCGATTCGCTCCGCAGTCGCACAGGAGAGCGGCAACCTGATGGATCCAGCTTTCAGAAAGCCGTTGCTGGTAGCCATGCTGATTGCCCTGTTCAGCCAATTCACCGGCATCAATACCATCATCTATTACGGGTCATTGGTTTTTCTTGAACATGTGCCCAAGCAGACGGCGAGCACGGCATTGTTCGCGAATGTCATGATCGGAGCCATCAATTTTGTCGCCACCTTATTGGGAATGTACCTGATCGATCGCGTCGGCCGAAAGCCCTTAATGGCGTCCGCATTTGCAGGGATGGGCATGTCGCTGGTGGGAGTGGCGATCGCGACTCGTGTTCATGCTTCCGCAATTGCAGTCTCGTTGCTGATTCTGGCCTACGTGGCCTGCTTTGCCGTCGGGATCGGCACAGGGACGTGGGTCGTGATGTCGGAAATCTGCCCTACCCGCATACGAGGACGCGCCATGTCGATCGCCACGGTGTTTCTGTGGTGCGGCACGCTTGTGGTAACGCTGACATTTCTCTCGCTGGTGCAATGGCTGACCATGCCGGGCGCCTTCCTGCTCTATGCGGTCATTTGTGTTGCGGCAGTCTTCTTTATTACGTTGGGAGTTCCCGAAACGAAGGGCCGCAGCCTGGAGGAAATCGAAAGTCAGTGGCTTGCCTGACGGCACCATGGGTGTGCGATGTCGACTGACGGGATCACGCGGCACACCCTGGCCAACTGATGGCCGATTGTCTTCGTACGCTCTTCATCCCAGCTCCTAAACGCTCATCGATTGAGAGGTAGCACCGTCCGTCGACTCGATAGTTGGTGTGGGAACTTGCATGGGAACGAGGAAGTGGCTTGCGAGGAGAAATGCGTAGAGGTGGCCGAGCGGAGGCGCGACGCGCAGCTGTTCGGCGGAAACCAAACCATTGGTCTCGCTCCACTCCAAACCCACGGCGGAGAAACCCCGGGTGGACTCCCGCAAATCGGCGGAGGCCATCGGATAGGCATAAATGCGCACATTCTGCGCGAAAAGACGCGAGAGCGCTTCAAGCCGCCGGCCTTCCAGATTGAGATAGGGATCATTAAAAATTCGGACCAAGAGTGAAAGACCGGCGACGAATCGCAGTGGGGCTTTCGTGTAGCGATTCACCAGGGCGGTCATGTTGTAGAGTTCGCGCTCGCGGAATAGCAGAACATCGCCACCTTGCGCGAGAAGCGCATCGATACGGCGCAGCAGATCGGGGATTTCCGGGGCGGTTTCTCCGGGAGCAAGGGGGGCCGCCGTTATGCAGAAGGTGCCAATGGGTGCGGAAGCGGCATCTCCTAATTCTTTACGGAACTGCTGAATGGCCGCTGCCAGCATTCGAGCATGAATGTGCCCATGAACGGAATCTACGTGGCCAAAATATCCTGGGGCGAGGACTACAGCTTTCTTGTAGAGGACTTCGGTGGGAGGCAGGGTGGCGCCCGAGGAGGAGAAAAACACGGCTTCGGCAAGCCCGGCATGCGCAAGGTACGCGAGCAGCGCGGCATGATCCCAACCCGCAAAGACTGGGCCGCGAAAATCAACGAAGTCGATTTCGATGCGTTCCCTGGCGACGTCTTGTGTCAGGCCGTCGAAAAACGATTCTTTCGCCTGTAATTGGTAGAAGGCGGCATAGACGAGATTGACACCCAGAATACCGATGGCTTCCTGTTGGAGGACATTGGAGGGATCCCGAAGGTTGATGTGCAGAAGAATGTCGTTGGGCGGGCCACCGGGCTGCACCTGAAATCTGAGACCGACCCAGCCATGAGCGTCGTTCGTCCCGGCGTAGTTCCGCGCGGACACGGTATCCACAAAAGAGAAGAAGCGGGTCTGTGTCCCGCGCGTCTTATCCAGTTGACTAAGCAACTGAGTCCACTCGTTATCCAGCATGGCCTCAAGGCGCGGCCTGGAAACGTAGCGTGAACCGGAGCCGTAGAGATTGTCACTCACCGCCTTGTCATAAGCGGAAATGGTCTTGGCGACCGTGCCTGAGGCGGCGCCCACGACCAGGAACCAGCGCGCGACTTCCTGCCCTGCCCCGATCTCCGCGAAAGAACCGAAGGTGGATGGATCGAGATTCAGGGTGAGCGCTTTGCGATGGGTATCCAATTTTTCTGTAGAAGGCATAGAGGCTCCAGTTGCGGGGGCGTCAAGAGATGCAAACCGACGGGAAGAAGTAGCAAAACCGAAGCGCGGTGCGAATTTTACTATAGAAGCGCGGATGCAATGAGCAGTCACGCGCCCGAATGGGCTGGTGAGAAGTCTTCGACCAGGCGGGCAGGGGAACGCCCGGTACGATCAAGACACCAGGGAACTGAGGGAGAGAGTGGGATTCGAAACGCCGCTGATTCCGCAGGACGGGCCACACCAGCATAGACATTTAGATGCAGGCGTCGATTGGATAGGACCAGGCGATCAAACACAAAAGAAAAGCCATTCCTGCCTATTGGAGGCGGAACGATTACACATGCGAGCGCGGCCCCAAAAGTGGCCCTTGTCGGGGGGGCGTAGCGCGGGGCCGGCGACACCGTGGCTCAGTAACCGAGGTGGCGAAGGGCCATCTGGGCGGTCCGCTTGAGTTCCGCCCTCGTTGACCCATTGGCTGCCTGGATGGATAGACCGGCGAGAATCGTTGAGACATACCGCGTATAGTCGTCGATGTTCACGTCCTTGGACAGCTCTCCGCTCTTTCGCGCCTGTAGAAAGCGCTTCCTCATTGCCGCTTCATTCTGCTTCCGTATTTCGGTCATGATATCTCTCGCTGGCGAAGCGTTTACACTGCAACCCACCGCTCCCGCCAGCGTCATACAGGTCGGCGGTTGGCCGGGTGTGGTGAGAAACGCAACCGTACTCTCAAAGAGCGCACGAACAACCCTTTCGAGAGTCGGCTCGCCCAGGGCCTTCGTTGCGTATTGTGCTCGCCTGTCCATATAGCGCTTGACTGCAAGCGAAAACAAGGCGTGCTTGTCACCGAAAGCCGCATAGATGCTTGAGGGATTGAGGCCCATCGCCTGGGTTAGATCGGCCATCGAGGTACCTTCGTAGCCGCGTTCCCAAAAAAGCAGCATCGCGGATTCAATGGCTGCTTCCTTATCGAAGCTGATTGGCCGTCCCGACTTTCCCTTCCTGATTTTCATACGGCTGCTCGCCAGTTTTCAGCAGGACGCAAAATCGTGAATCCGGTGCGCGCCGCACCACATCTGTAATGACTGTTCCATAATAGCACGAAGCGGACGTTCAAAGGAGAGATCGAATGGGCGCACTCGAAGGTAAGGTAGCCGTAATCACCGGGGGCAATAGCGGGATCGGGCTGGCAACGGCCAAGCGCTTCGTGAAGGAAGGAGCCTACGTGTTTATCACCGGGCGGCGGCAAGCGGAATTGGATAAGGCGGTTTCGCTAATCGGGAAAAATGTGACGGCGGTTCGGGGAGATGTCTCGAAGCTCGAAGATCTTGATCGTCTCTATGAAACCGTGCGAAAGGTGAAGGGGCGTGTCGATATCGTCTTCGCGAATGCCGGGGTCGTAGATCCTGTTTCCCTCGCGGAATCGACGCCAGAAACGTTTGACGAGCACTTCGATCTGAATGCGCGCGGGGTGTATTTCACGGTGCAGAAGGCACTTCCGCTATTGACTGAGAACGGATCGATCATCCTCTCTGGATCGGCGGCATGGCAGATGGGCATTCCGAACTACGGCGCGTATTCGGCAACGAAAGCCGCCTTGGTCTCCTTTGTCCGGAGTTGGACCGCTGAGCTCGCCGGTCGCGGCATACGGGCGAACGTGATCAGCCCTGGACCGACGGAGACGCCCATGATCCATGCCGGCTCTAAAGGATCTCCGGAGGGCACAAGCGAGTACTTCCGGAAGATGATCCCAATGGGGCGACTTGGAACAGCAGACGAGCTCGCATCGGCAGCCGTGTTCCTCGCCTCCAACGAGAGCAGCTTCATCACTGGCATCGACCTGCCAGTGGACGGTGGCACCGCTTCCCGGTAAGCCATTGCAGAAGGCGGGGAAGGAATCATCAACCACAATAGTTTTTCAGCAGTTTTTCAGCATCCGCTGAGTCAGGAGAGCATTTATGAAGGTTCTTGTTATCGGTGCAACAGGTAAGGTAGGTACTGAGGTAGTCAAGGCGCTTCTTCTGCGCGGAGCAGATGTGCGGGCCTTCACCCGCAAGCCGCCCAAGCCGGGTGCGTTTCCCGGCGCAATAGAAGTCGCTCTCGGGGATCTGAGTGATCCAGTCTCAGTGGCGGAAGCGATGAAAGGTATCGACAAGTTGTTCCTGCTGATTGGCGAGGAGAATGTCCCCGTGGAGTTGTCGCAGGCTCTTACTGCTTACGGCCTGGCAAAGAAAGCTGGGCTGAAACATGTGACATACGTCTCGGTGTATAGGGCGGATCAGTTTCTCGAGGTACCGCATTTCGCAAACAAGTATGCCGTCGAGGAGGCGATGCGTACAGGCGGGATGCCATACACGATTCTGCGCCCAGCGTACTTCGCACAGAATGAGCGCAGGCTCAAGCCTGCTTTAACCGGACTCGGCGTGTATCCGATTCCCGCCGGGAACCAGGGCCTGGCAGTGGTCGACGTTCGCGACCTTGCGGAGGCGGCCGCCATATCGCTGACCGAAGAAGGCCATAACGGAAAGACGTACGATCTGGTTTCGTCAGAGATGTTGCGTGGTCCGGAGGCGGCAGCTACATGGTCGAAACTGCTGCATAAAGAAATCGCTTATGCGGGACACACAGATTTCGACGGCTTTGAAGCGCAGTTGCGGAAAAGTGGGAATCCCAGTTGGCTGGCCTACGATGTTCGGGTCATGTACCAGGGATTCATCGAGCGCGGATTCGGCAACACGGAAGACCAGGCGGCGCGCTTTGCTGCCTTACTTGGGCATCCGCCGAGAACGTACAGCGACTTCGTTCAGGAACTAGCCAGGGAGTGGACCGCAATCTAAGTTGCAGCCCAGCTGGCCATATTCACAAATATAAATTCAGACCATGCGCGAGAGTGGGTTTATGCAGAGGAAAAAACTTATGGCGACAACAGAGCGCCTGCGCGCGGGCGCTCTCCCAACGCTCCGCTGAGTCTGCAGAACAGCGGCAAACATCAAAACAATCAGTCTCTCGACCGGAGCACACAATATCATCATCCACGCTGATGGCACGATCGCGGTCGTCGATTTCGATTTTGTTTTCAATCCAGGACAGAAAAGCCAACAGTGCCGCACTCAATAGGAGTTATATGAAGAAGACATGGTTCATGACTGGCGCCTCCCGCGGCTTTGGCCGCATATGGGCTGAAGCCGCACTCATGCGGGGCGATCAGGTTACAGCTACCGCCCGCAAACTGGCCGACGTCGCCGATCTCGCGGAACGCTTTGGCGATGCAGTCCTTCCCCTCGCGCTCGACGTGACCAATTCCGCGCAGGTACAGCAAGTTGTCGGGCAGGCGCACCGGCGCTTCGGGAGGCTCGATGTTCTTGTCAACAACGCCGGCGGGAGCTTGCTCGCGGCCACAGAGGAAGCCAGCGACGACCAGATCCGCGAACTATTCGAGACAAACTACCTCGGGATGGTACGGGTCCTGCGAGCCGCTCTGCCGCTGCTGCGGCAACAAGGCAGCGGTCACATCCTGGGCGTCTCCAGCGGTCTTGGGATTACATCGTTGCCGCTGATCGGCTTTTACTGTGCTACGAAGTGGGCGGTGGAAGCGATGCACGAGGCACTGGCGCAGGAGGTCAAACCATTCGGCATCAAGGTGACACTAGTTGAGCCCGCCGCCTACGCAACCGATTTCGGCAAGTCCGCAAAAATTGCCGATGTTCTGGAGCCTTATGGGGACTTCCGGAAACAGGTCATGGCGCGCCTGAGCACGATCGAGCGCGGCGACCCTCAGGCGACATCGGACGCCATTCTCAAGCTGGTGGATGCGGAGAATCCGCCACTACGGTTGGGGCTCGGGACAACGATCCTGTCGAGGGCACGTGCCGCTTACGCGGAGCGCATCGCCACCTGGGAGGCATGGGAGGACGTTACAAACGCGGCAATGGGCCAGCCTAAGATTGTGGGCTCATTGTGACGGCTCAGCCGTCTGGCAAGCGCTAGAGGAGGATGAATGGCAACCTAGAGAACACGGCGGGCACCGTTAAAGCAACGGAGACAGTAGTAAGCAACCGCCTGTCGCTCACCGGTGGCTCCCTCCAACATCAGAATCCTCCGCTCCAAAGAGCTTCCGCCGTTCCGGCATTACCCTGGTCTTCCAAACCACGTTTGCGGTATTCACCAGGGTTGGCCCCGACAACTCGTTTGAACGCCTTATTGAACGCGGCGTCGGACTCGTAACCGACCGACCGAGCAACGTCTATGAGTTTTTTGTCACGTTGTTGTAGTAACTGCATTGCCTTCTGCATTCGCCACTCGGTTACGTATTCCAGCGGTGTTTGTCTGAGTAGCTCTTTAAAACGCGCTGCGAATGCGGAGCGAGACATGCCCGCCGTTTCGGCCAGGGATTCGACCGTCCAAGGTGTCTTCAGACGGTCATGAATGGCACTCAGAGCAGTGCCCATTTGAGGATCGAAAATCGCACGGAGCCATCCTTGGTTGCGTTCCGGCCCCGACGCGATATGCGCCCGGAGTGCCTGGATAAACAGAACCTCGGCTAGCCGGGTCGCGACTACTTCAGATCCCGGCGTCTGTTCTGCCATTTCTGACGCCAGCGCCTGCATTGTGTTGTGAAGAGCAAGCGTGTGGGCCTGATCGGCCTTAATCAGAATGAAGCGCGGCAATAACTGAGTGATCGGCTTCAGGCTGGCGCGCTCGAAACTCAAGGACCCGCAGACGATGGTCGTCGGTGCGCCACCACCTCCGTAATGAGTGACATTGCTGTTGGCCCTGGCCGCGATCTCGCGGAAACTCCACCTCGGACGGGTTCGCGGGCTGTCGCGCAAAACAATCGAAGTCCCGCGGGCCAGCAAAAAGCAGTCCCCACCGGTGAGGGGAATCGGCTGGGGAATCCCTTCCACACTCAGCCAGCAGTTGCCGCGCGAAATCATCGCGAAGTGCGCCAAATCTGGTGGTGGTAAAGCCTTTTTGCCGGAAGGCGTGACTTTTTCCTCGGTCTGCTTCTCCTGTACTAAGCCCCACGGGGCTGTAGCTTCGAGCCTGTGCTGACCGAAAGCGGTTACGTGCATCGTTCTGAAGATGTCTGTTATAGGGTCCAACTTGCCTCCTTTTGTTGGACGAATAGACAAAAGATCAGGACTCTCGAGCAGTTCTCGTCCAGCGCCAACGAAATCTACTCTAGTAGCTTTTGATGAAAATGCGCCTGATCCGAGGCGCAAATTAAGTACCAAGGGAGCAAATTATGGGAAAGCTCGAGGGTAAGGTTGCAGTCATCACGGGGGGATCGAGCGGCATGGCGCTGGCGAGCGCCATGCGGTTCGTTGAAGAAGGTGCCTACGTTTTCATCACGGGCCGGAGGCAGAAGCAGCTCGATGAGGCCGTCAAGCGGATTGGCCGGAACGTGACCGGGGTGCGCGGCGACGCGGCCAATCTCGACGACCTCGACCGTCTGTTCGATACGGTCAAGCGAGAAAAGGGCAAGATCGACGTCCTGTTCGCGAGCGCTGGCACGGGCGAGGCCGTACCACTGGGCGAGGTTACCGAGCAGCACTTCGATGCGGCCTTCGGCCTGAATGCGCGCGGAACGCTGTTTACGGTTCAGAAGGCGTTGCCGCTGTTCAACGAGGGTGGATCGATCATCATGACCGGATCAGTCGCTTCGGTGAAGGGTTTTCCGGGTTTCGGCGTGTATGCGGCGAGCAAGGCAGCATTGCGCTCCTTCGCCCGCACGTGGCTCAACGAACTGAAGGGCAGGAAGATCCGGGTGAACGTGCTGGGACCGGGGCCGATCGCCACACCGATGCAGGAAGAAGTTCTCACCAAGGAGGCGAAGGAGATGTTCGAATCCCTAATCCCGCGGGGAAAGATGGGTCAACCTGAGGAAATCGCGACGGCCGCGCTGTTTCTTGCTTCCGACGATTCGAGCTTCGTGAATGGGGTGGAGTTGAACGTCGACGGCGGCATGTCGGCCATCTGAAATCGGCGCGTCTCGGTGAGTGCATTCTCGCCAATGCGCTCACCGAAAAGGGATTAGTATCGAAATGCCGGCTTGTGTGATCGATTGATCCTTGAAAAGCTGCATGTTACTCATTCCAAAAACGAAAAGGGTCCTGAGAGTGCGGCTTTAGATTCCAGACAACTCGTTTATTTTGAATATATGGCGAAGAGAGTGGGATTCGAACCCGCCTGAGAATGTGACTAAAAGGACTTGCAGCGCACAGGTAGCGCCTAATTGAACTGTAAGTCACTGATAGGCAGTAGTAAGCCTCTCATCGGGTTTCATCATGTGTGGGATCACCTCCCACTCTTTCTATCTTCTCTGGTGTTTGCTTCTTTGCCTCACTGACGATCTTCTCGATCTTCACAGGTGACTCGCCCATCTTTTTTAACTTAGCGCGCAACTCTATCTCAGTCATCGGCGGTTCGTTGACGATGAGTGGCTTCCTTGATTGTCGAGGATCCCCGTATCTGATGACGAATCGCTCTTCGTTGGATCCAGCTACTATGACCTTTCGAACGATGTACGGCTGATAGGTGTCCATGCGGGAATTTTACACTTTGCCGGAATCGGCCATCCGCGGGAGCTTTATAGGTACTTCCCATCTGGCCCACCCTCATCGAGACTAGTGATGAACGCATGGTCCGAATTTTCACTGTGCTGCTATCATATGCGCTGCTGGCGCTGATCGGTTGCAACCGAGCCGAGGCTCCCAAAACCGAGGAACTGAAGCGCGATGTAGGTCCGGCTTTTAAGCCGCCGAGTGCGCGAGAGGCCTTCCAGCTGGAAGGAGAGTGTGTGAAGCTGGGAGAGGTGATTCTTGATGAAAACATCATCGGGAGTGCGCTGACGCATGACGTGGTCTCGCAATACAACCCTCGGACGAACCACTGCTACGTTCTCTTGCATGTCTACTTAACCGATCTGTCGAAATTGAATCAATTCGATAACAGCTTCTATTTGAAGGACGGTCAGACTAAAGAACTCTTGGCGTACTACACGATCAGAGGATACGACCCAAAGGACTATGCGTATCTTGGCTTTAACTGCAACAACTGGGAGTGTGTGCAGCAAAAGATCGACGACTGCATGAAGGGCAAGGACTGCGACCCCTGAGACGCCCCTCTGAATGTGCGAGATGGTCGCTTTGCTGTCTTAGTTCGTCGGCCAGCTGAGTCGACCGTTCTCTTCCAGGTGTTCGATGTACTCGCGTATCTGCTCGAGGTCGCACGTCCGAATGATCGTGAAGCCGCACACTGTCATTGCGCGCGTTCCCTCAGCCGCTGGTTGAGCGTGGCAGACATCTGGTAACGGCGAGCGATCTGCTCTGAGACCATCGCGCGTTCTTTCCCGTCGAGCAGTGAGTCTCCCGCCAGCCGATCGAGTCCCGCATCTGTCGATTTGACGCGTAGAAGAAGCTGATGCGTCACGCGGACATCCGCATGACCATGAACGCATACGGCGACGTGGTGACCGACGAGATGACGGTCACTCACAGGAAGGTCGTCGGGCTCGCTCTGAAGAACCGACAGCGGGTTTCGGCGGGGTTTCACCTGCCGCAGAGCGCGATCGGGTTTCACGCGGGTTTCAATGTCTGGAAGTAGTTAAAAAACATGGCGGAGAGAGTGAGTTCGAATCCGGCTTATAACGTAGTTTCAATAACATTACCTCGCCGCGCTCGCGTAGAGCGCCCGCTCGAACTCCTCCTCCGCCGCGAGCGCCCCATCGTCGCTGAACGGCAGCGTCTGCATCAGCACCACCCCGCAGGTTTTCCCGGGAACATCAATCCAGAAAAACGTGTTGAAGATGCCGTCCCATGCCAGCGACCCGGCCGCGCGCCCGCCTTCCACCGCCCGGCTGTTGATTCCGAATCCCCATCCAAACTTGTCGGGCGAACCCGGCAAGCGAACGGGATTCTTGATCAACTGCGGAA
>Ga0126373_10000063_pt1 | contig 93828 bp, 87 predicted proteins | sample PanSoiMetPlot_11_FD_92545 | JGI IMG/M metagenome (GOLD analysis project Ga0126373, IMG submission 92545) | Tropical forest soil microbial communities from Panama - MetaG Plot_11 | ecosystem: Environmental > Terrestrial > Soil > Tropical forest > Bulk soil | place: Panama | collected 2016-02-17
ATCGATGAGGAAGCCATTCGCCACGATGACCCCTTTGAACTGACACGACAGCTTGCGGAAGCGAAAGCACGGGCTGTTGCGCCGGAGTGCCCGAATTCGCTGATCATTGCCGGAGACGCCGTGGTGGTGCACGGGAACAGGATCTTCGAGAAACCGCGCGACAAGAACGAAGCGGCAGAATTTCTAGAGCAGTTTTCCGGAAATCACTTCCAGTTCGTTACCGCAATCGCGGTTCTCAATGCGCCAACGAACCGTATGGTCTCGGCGGTTGAGAACTGTGACATTTTCTTCCGCCCGCTGCTGGAACGTGAGATCGAGCGATACGTCGAAAAATATGATGTCCGGAGCTACGCAGGAGCCTTCGAAAACGACGCAGTCCTCCTCTTCGCGGATCGCATCTCTGGAAGCTATAGTCTTGGTACAGCGCTGCCGCCAAGCCGCCTGATCGTTCTGTTACGAGAGCAAGGAGTCGAAGTATAGGTTCCCTTTGTTCTCCTGTGCTCCGTGGTGAGCTCTCTATTTCTCCGACCACTCCGGCACACGCCCCGGAGTCCATGGCGCCCCAGCCGCTTCCATATCCTTCTCGAAGTTTGACAAATCGACATCGACAAGAGTCCGGAGTCTGGTCAACTGATCTGCGAACTCCGACGCCGCAATTGCATACGAATCCATATCGGACTGCGTAGGTTTAGCCATCGAGAATCGTTCTCCGTCGATAATCGTCCCCACGCGATCGCCAATCGATGAGGGGGTCGGCTCGTTGCGCTTTGCAACTTCGATGTCACCCTTCAGCGCCCGCTGAATCTCGCGATTTCGCTGCTCAAGAGAATCAGCCATGCCCCCCAATTGTTTCTCTGCGGCTGGGGTCTCACGAAGAGCCTCTCGAATCTGTTTGAGCCGCTCCTGGGCATCGTCGGCCGTACGCGTCGCTCCATAAACGGCACGGTAGAGCCGTGAGACCTTGCGCAGGAACTCTGCCTGCGCCGCGCGATCGGCCGGGGTCATCGAGGCGGACTGCTCGGTGGATATCTTGAACGATTGCGGCCCGCCAACTTCGGTCACCACTCCGCCGACTTTCTGGAACATGCGAACCGAATAACTCCCCGCCACGACGAGCGGTCCCTGATTGCTCGCATCGCGAAAGTAGCCTGCGGTGTCTTCCTCGTGCTTCACCACCTTTGCTGCCGGATAGCGCAGGTCCCAAGCCACGCGCTGAAACGCCGCCTCCGTCGAACCCTCTACGCGCCGGATAGCCGCACCGCTCTCGTCGTAGACCATGAAGTAGACTTCCGGCTTGGCCTCTTCCGCCTCGGCTCGCAGTTCGTCATTCGGTGGATAGGAAGGCGTCTGATTCTTCTTTGCCGCGTCCTTCTCCGCCTCCTGCCGCTTCTCCTTCTTCGTCTTGATTTTTTCCTTCAAGTAAGCTGTGAAGACCGCGCCATATGGTGGATTGTCCGCCGCGAAGAACGAGTCGCCCTGGAATCCTTTGTGTGGCCCGCCCAGCGGATGGCGCTCGATATACATCAGCGCATCCTTCACTGGATACAATGCCGCGGCCTGCTCGATCGCTTCGGCCTTAATCTGCCGCAACGGGGTGATGTCATCCAGCACGTAAAATCCACGCCCGAACGTCGCAATCACAAGATCCCCTTCGCGCGGATGAATCACCATGTCGCGCACCGCAATCGTCGGCAGCCCGCCTTTCAACCGCACCCAATGTCCACCACTGTCGATGGTGAAAAACACACCGAACTCGGTCCCGACGAACAGGAGATTGGCGTTCACCGGATCTTCTGCAAACGAAAGCACGGGGCCGTTTTCCGGTAGATCCCCGGCAATCGAACTCCATGTCTTTCCCTTGTCGGTGGACTTCAGCAAGTAGGGCTTGAAGTCTTCATTCTTGTGATTCTCAAACGCAACGTAAACAGTATTGCTGTCGTGCGAAGATGCCGTGAGCCGGCTGACATATGTGATGTCCGGCACACCAGGAAATTTCTCGTACTTAGTCCAGGAACCCCCTCCGTCGAGCGTCACCTGAACAAGTCCATCGTCGGTGCCGACGTAGATCAATCCCTCTCTCTTCGGAGATTCTGCTAATGCCGTGATGTTTCCGTAGAAGGAGGTCGAAGCGTTCTTGGCCACCGCATCCGGACCCCAAACCTTACCCATGACCGGCAACTTGTTGCGGTCCATCTGCCGACTCAAATCGCCCGAGATCGCTTTCCACGTGTCCCCGCGATCGTCACTGCGGAACAATTTATTGGCCGCAAAGTACAGCCGAGTGTGCGAGTGAGGGCTGATAATAATCGGCGAATCCCAGTTCCACCGCAGCGGAGCCTCGCCCTTGCCCTCTTTCGGCTGCAACTGTAGTTCCTGTCCCGTCGGCTTGTCGTAGCGAATCAGGGTACCATACTGCGATTCGGAATAAATCGTGTTCGGATCGAGCGGATCGACTGCCGACCGAAACCCATCGCCTCCCGTGGTCACAAACCAGTCGGAGTTCACAATGCCATTCACGTTTCGCGTGCGCGTCGGGCCGCACCATGAGAAGTAGTCCTGCGTCCCCCCGCACACGTTGTAAAAGGGCAGGGAATTATCGAATGCAACATCGTAAAACTGCATGGTTGGCAAGTTCGCCTTGAACTGCCACGACTTCGCGTCGTCCCAGGTCTCGTACATCCCACCGTCGGAGCCGAGCAGCCAATGCTTCGTATCATCCGAATCGATCCACATCGCGTGGTTGTCGCCGTGATGATTAATCTCGTTGATCTTGTGCAGCGTCCTGCCACCGTCGGTCGACTCGCGCAATTCAACGTTCATCACGAAGATGCGGTCCACGCTCTTCGGATCGGGGATGATGCGCGCGTAATACATCGCACCCGCGTCAAACTCATTGCGCCGCTCCCAGTTCGCGCCCTTATCAGTGGAGCGAAAGATTCCACCCTTGCCGTCGGCTGCTCCTACAGCGGCGTAGACCACGTTTGGGTCTGCCGGTGAAATCGCGAGCCCGATGCGCCCCATGTCGACTGAAGGCAATCCGGACGTGACTTTGTTCCATGTCGCACCTGCATCAGTCGACTTGTAGATCGCGCTCTCCGGCCCGCCATCGATCAGTGTGAACACATGCCGCCGCCGCTGGTACGCCGACGCGTACAGAATGTCGGGATTCGATGGATCCATCGCGATATCGTTCGCACCGGTGTTCTCACTGATCGTCAGTACAGCTTTCCACGTCTTTCCGCCGTCAGTTGTCTTGAAGACCCCACGATCGCCTCCCGGCCCCCACAACGGCCCGCCCGCTGCGACGTACACCACTTTCGAATCCCGCGGGTCGATGACAACGCGCCCAATGTGCTCCGATTTCTTCAGCCCAAGGTTCTTCCAACTCTTCCCGCCATCATCCGAGCGATAAATTCCGTCGCCATAGCTGACGCTACGCTGCGAATTCGATTCGCCAGCCCCCACCCAAACCACCGACGGATCATGAGGATCGAGCGCTACCCACCCGATCGAATACGATCCCTGGCTGTCAAACAGAGGCGTCCAGGTCGTCCCATCGTTGACGGTTTTCCAAATGCCACCCGAAGCCACGCCTACATAAAACTCATGTTTCTTCTGAGGATTCACTGCGATCGACATCACCCGCCCCGATTCCGCTCCCGGCCCGATGGAGCGAAACTTCAACCCGGCGAATGTCTCGGCATTCATGCCGGGCTTCTTCTCATCTTCTTGCTTCGGTTCCTCTTTTTTCTCGTCTGTTGTGCCTTTCTTGTTCTTCCCGGAGGAAGGTGCAACCTGCTTCTTGTCGGCGTCCTTGTCTGGTTTTTTCTGATCCGGCGCAGATTGAGCGAGAAGGTTTGTAGCAAGACAAGCAACGAGAAGAAAAGAAGTGGCGATCCGTTTCATGAGCGCTCCTGAATCAAAGTGGATATGTATATCAGGCTTTGTGGCAACTTTCATGTGAACTCTGCGGCCTACGCGCCCTCTGTGTGTGGTTTAATCTCCCCCATGCCCCGCAAGGTCCAAGGACACGAAACCCGCGACGTCACGCTGAAGAAGAACTACTGCTTCGCGTGCGGCCCCGACAATCCCGAAGGCATGCATCTGAAATTCATCCTCGACGAACAGCGCCAGACATTCGTCTGCAAATTCCGCCTCTCAAAGCGCTATACCGGACCTCCCGGCCACTGCCACGGAGGCATCATCGCCACGATCCTCGACGACGCCATGGGCAAGGTGAACAAACTGCACCACGTTATCGCCCTCACCAAGGAAATGACGGTTGAATATCTGAAGCCAGTGCCACTGCACGAGCCGCTTCATGTGGAGGGAAAGGAGGTAAGCGTTAACGGCCGCCAGCACATCAACGAAGCCAAAATCCTGAACGAAAAGGGTGAAGTCCTCGCCCGCAGCCGGGGAGTTTTCATCGCGATTGATCCCGAGAAAATGTTCGGGAAATTTGTGGAGCGCTAAACACGCAATCATCAATTCCGTCATCGCGACCGGAGCGACCCTGAGCGTAGTCGAAGGGGAGCGGAGTGGAGGGACCTCGCGTTCCGGTGCGGCCGGTTCATCCCTGTCACCGATAAAATATTCCGCAAAACATGAAGAGGTGGCCGTCCATGCGTCGGATGTTGACTGCGTATCTTTGGTTCGCGAGTTCAATCGCGTTAGCGGCTGACACACAAAAGGAACTCCAAACTTACTTCGAGAAGCCTTGCGACTCGAAGCAGTTCATGGGCGCCGTAGCGATCGCTGTAAACGGCAAGATCGTATTCTCGGACGCATGTGGCTGGGCCGATGCGGAGTGGAGCGTGAAAAATAGTTTCGACACTCGTTTCCGCACCGGGTCCATTGCCAAGCAGTTCACCGCCGCTGCCATCCTGCTCCTGCACGAACAAGGGAAATTCGAGCTCAATGACCCAATTGGCAAATTCCTGCCAGATCTGCCGGAATCATGGCGCTCCGCCACGTTTCATCAGCTTCTAACTCACACCTCGGGAATACCCACATACACTCAGGGGCCAGCGTTCGAGCGCATGAAGAGGATGGGCGCCACACCAAAGGAAATGGTCGATTCGGTCCGCGACAAACCGTTAGATTTCGCGCACGGTGCCCAGTTCAAGTACAGCAACACCGGCTACATCGTGCTCGGGATGCTTATAGAAAAAATCTCGGGAATGCGCTACCAGCGGTTCGTCGACGACAACGTGTTCCACCGCGTCGGCATGAAAGATTCCGGCTTCGACGAACAGCACAAGATCATCCCTCGCAGAGCGAGGGGGTACACTCTCGTCAACGGCACGCTTGAGAACGCAGACTTCATCGATACGACGAACGCTTGGTCCGCCGGCGGATTTTACTCCACGGTGAACGATCTGATTGTCTGGAGTGAAGCTCTCGCGCACCAGAAACTCCTGAATTGCGATTCGACGCAGCGGATGGTCACGGTCTATCCAGAGACTCTGATCCAAGGCATGCACTACGGTTACGCAGTCTCCCTGGCGGAGCGCTTTGGACATAACCTCCAGTATCACGGCGGAGGAATCACCGGCTTTCAATCGGTGCTCCAGCGCTATCCCGACGCGGGGTTGGTCATAGCGATTCTGGCGAATGTGGACTCGGGAGAAGATGCCGCCTCCCAGGCGCTAGCTCCCTGGACGCTTGGCGATGGACTGGCAAGAATCTGGTTCGAAAACAGTCAACGATAAGGATTCCTCCTCCGCGCCTCTGTATCATTACCGGGGTTCCGCAAATCCGTCATGGGCGTTACAATCAATAAGTGGCGAAACCCCTCCCAGAACTATATAAAATAAGGGTTAGCTGATGGCTGAAAGCTGACAGCTGAAAGCTGCGGTAGTCGGCCTATCCTTCGCGATCGCGAAAAGGTATCCACAGGTTCCTGACATGTCTCAAAGCAACGGCAACAACACCACCACTTCTCTCCGCCTCAAGACCGGGCTCGCAGAAATGCTCAAAGGCGGCGTCATCATGGACGTCACCGACGCACGCCAGGCCGAAATTGCCGAAAAAGCCGGCGCCGTTTCCGTCATGGCTTTGGAGCGCGTGCCCGCGCAGATCCGCGCCGAAGGCGGCGTCGCCCGCATGGCAAGCCCCAAGAGGATTCGCGAGATCATGTCCGCCGTCTCGATCCCGGTCATGGCCAAGTGCCGCATCGGCCACTTTGCCGAGGCCCAGATTCTGCAAGAACTCGGTGTTGACTACATCGACGAATCCGAAGTGCTCACGCCCGCCGACGAGGCGCACCACGTTGACAAGCATGCGTTCACCGTCCCATTCGTTTGCGGTGCCCGCAATCTCGGAGAAGCCCTGCGCCGTATCGCCGAAGGGGCCGCCATGATCCGCACCAAGGGTGAAGCCGGCACGGGAGACGTAGTGCACGCAGTCAAGCATATCCGCCAAATCGTGCAGGAGATGAAGATTCTCACGGTGCTGAGCGAAGAAGAACTCTACGCGAAGGCGAAGGAGCACCAGGCTTCCTACGAACTAATCTAGATGGTCGCTAAAGGCGGGAAGCTGCCAGTACCGAATTTCTCCGCCGGAGGCATCGCAACACCGGCCGACGCCAGCCTGGTAATGCAATTGGGAGCCGAAGCGGTATTCGTAGGGTCAGGCATCTTCATGAAGAACTCGACAGAATTCGCCGATCCTGAAGAAGCCGCAAAGCGTGCGCGCGCAATCGTGCTCGCGGCCACACACCATCAAGATCCTAAAGTATTACTTGAAGTTAGCGAGGATCTGCAGGGCGCGATGAAAGGCCTCGCGGTCAGCGCGCTCGATGAAGCGCACATGCTGCAAACGAGAGGCTGGTAAAGTTTTCTGGACCTAAGCCAGGACGGAACACGAAGAGCCCGCAAAACTCAGGCTTCCTTAATCTCGAACGGCTTCCGACAAACGTTCTACCGAAATTGCTCTCTGCTACAATTCTCGCCCACACAACGGGGGTGACCTGTGCCGATTCCCTTAGTGTTGGTTCATGGCTATGCCAGCAGCGGAAACGCCTACGCGAAATGGCATGACGCCTTTGTTTCCGCCGGACGAAAGGTTACCGACATCTTCGTCGGTAATTACATCACTCTCACCAACGAAGTGACAGTCGATGACATCGCCAACGGCTTCAACCACGCGCTACATGAGAAGGGATTGGACCGTGCCCCATTCGACGCGATTGTCCATTCCACGGGAATGCTGGTCGTCCGCTCGTGGCTGACGGCTTCCAATCCCGCAGTGTCGCGGCGCGGACTGCTCAAGCATCTCGTGGCGCTCGCTCCGGCAACTTTCGGTTCTCCCATAGCCGCCAAAGGGCGCAGCTTGTTGGGCAGGATTTTCATCGGCAGCAAAGATCTTTTCGGTCCCGATTTCCTCGAGTCAGGAAATCTCGTACTGAGCGACCTCGAACTGGGCAGTCAATTTACTTGGGATCTGGCCCACAAAGACTTGATTGATACGAAATTGTACGGGCCCGACAGTGACACGCCATACGTATTCGTCTTCGACGGCACCAACGACTATGGTACGCTCGCTGAAATATTCGACCGCACCGACCAGGAAGGCACGGACGGCGTGGTCCGCTGGTCGGGCGTCGCACTGAATACCCGCAAGATCACGCTGAACCTGGGTGTACCGAACGGCGGAGTCCAGATGTCGGATTTCAGCAACCTGCTCGACATCCCGATGATCCCAATCGCCGGGGTACACCACAACCAGATCATGAGCGAACCGCCGAACGAACTCATCACTCTGGTCCTGCAGGCTCTAAATGTGAATAGCAAAGAGGACTTTGCCAACTTCCATAACAACTTGGTGGCCAATGCGAAGGTGGTTCAACAGGGGAGAGCGGCTCTACAAGGACAGAACTGGCAGCAGTTCGTCGTCCGGGCCAGAGATAATTACGGCACTGCCATCACCGACTATTCCATCGAAATCCTCGCCCGCGCTCCTGACAACACGGAGACGCTGATCCCCGAGTTTGAAGCCGATGTCCACCCCTTTGCCGCGGACAACAGTTTTCGCTGTTTTCACGTGAAGCTGGATAAGCTGAAAGGAAAGATCGAAGGCAAGCGTCTCATCGCGCGCATCATCGCCAAGACCGGAACCAGGCTGGTCGGTTACCAGGGATTCGGAAGCAATCAGGCTGAGTCGCCCACTCCCGACTTAGGTGTGGAGCTGGACATTTCCAGCTTTGATGGCAGCATTCCCGGCAAATCGCTTTTCTTTCCATTTACGACGACACTAATTGAGATCATCCTGAACCGTCAGCCAATCACTCCGGCCGACATCTTCAGCTTCCTGTAGCGCCAGTGCACAGTAAGGGAATGGACGGCGTGCGCAGTGCTACCGGCCGCTGTCGGAAGGGGCTGCGGCGGCGTAATAGCCGTGCCTTCCGTACACACGTAACTTGTGTCCGTTCTTTTCTGCCGTAACATCGATCGCTCGGTAACGGCCATCACGCTCAAAGGAAGCGGGCCGATACGAAATCAGATAACGGCTGCGGATCACTTCCTGCAGCTCCGAGAGGGTGCCCAGCAGTTTTGAAACAGAACCCGGACGATAGGAGGCGCCACCGGTAAGTTCGGAAAGCGTCTGAAGCGCGCGATCCCCCAGAACCACACTCTCCCGTTCATCAAGTGCATCTCGCGTGCTCACAGTGTAAATCGCGATCTCTAGATGAACAGCGCTGGTAATCGCTTCTTTCAAGGTGAGACTGCTCGAGTTATCCGCGCCGTCGCTGATCACAACCATTACGCGTGCGACAGGCTGCGTCTCCGGACGACTCGCCAGCTTTTCTGCCGCGAAGTTGACGGCTTCCCAAAGTGCCGTGCCACCCGATGGCGCCAATTCTTGAATCGCGTGAGACATGCGATCTTGATCCGAAGTGAAATCCTGCACCAGAAGCACGGAATTATTCACGCCCACAACAAACGCCTGATCGTCGGGGCCGGTTACGACCTTTTGTAGAAACTGAGCCGCGGCCCCTTGCTCGAACTTAAATCGATCGAGCACTGAGTTGCTGGTGTCGATAACAAGTGCGAGCCGCAGCGGCAGCTCCTTCTCGTTACGGAAATTCAGAATGGCATCGGGTGCAAGCCTGTTATCGCGAACCGCGATGTCGGAGCGGGCAAGGTCGGTGACCGATTTGCCATGGTCTGTAACAGCGAACAGAATGGAGACCTCGTCCACAGTGGAGCGGAATGTCGTGCCGGTCGGTGTTGGGGACATGCTCTCCGAAGTGGACAGCGCGCTGTCATCCAGCTGCCCACCGCAGTTTCCACAAACTGCGTCCGAAACCTGCTCAGCGTCCTCGATCTGTGCTCGTGCCGACAAGTTCTCGACCGCCTGCGCAGCCATCCGATTTACGACTTCCGCGTTCGGACCTGTCGGGATGCCTACCGAATAGGTAATTTTCTGAACCGGATCGAATTTCAATTGGGCACGCCGGCTGCTTTCCCGTTTGAGCGCGTCCAGGATTTTCCTGAATTCCTCCACCGATGGCGACTTCGGATCTTCCCTGATCAACAGCTTGATCTCGTTCTGCGCGTCGCTAAGATTGTTTTGCGCCTCCAGTGCTCCGGCAGCGAAAAAGTGCACCAGTGCAGCTCCCTCATGTTTCCGGTTGTGGACCTGTTGTGCCGTCGAAATCACAGCCGGATAGTCTTTGTTGGCAAATTCGCCGTACGCGAGCGCAAGCTGCAGTTGTGTGTCCAGGGGGGCGAGGGCTGACGCCTTCCGGAGCGTCTCTTCAGCCTCCGCATTCTTCGCAAGTGCCAATTGCGCGCAACCCAGGTTGAGATAGGAGTTCGGCATGTGCTCGTCAAGCGCAACCGCCTGCGAGAAGTCGCTCTCTGCCTTCTCGTTCTGCTTCAGATTCAAATATGCAGTTCCCAACGCGTTATGCGCAGCCACATATTTCGGATATATCGTCGTTGCCTTGGCCAAATGCTGCATTGCCGCTTCGAAATCGCCCCGCAGCAGCAATTGATAGCCTTTCTCGTATTCCTTTTGAGCCTTGCGTGGTGCTTTCAGATCCAGCATGGAAACAGAGCCGCTCGGTGTTTGCAGGGAACTGAGGCTCCCATTTCGACTGTTGATGGTAAAGAAGTCGGAATCCATCTTCGCGGACTGAATTCCGTCCAGTGAAAATGCGCTGCCGAAGCGGTTAGTGGATTGCGGAATCGTCAGAACCTGCGCCGAGGCCACGGCACAAGATATCGTCAGAAAGATTCCCGCAAGTATGTTTCGGCGAAACATCGAATTTACCTCATTTCGTGAACTTCGCCAGGGGAACCACAGTCGGATCCTAGGCGGAAGTGTAGCGTGTAACGGCCGGTCAATCAATCCAAGCCGGCACTTCGGCGCCGATGCTAGGATGTTCTGATCGATGGCCGTTTCTGTGCCGATCTCGAACCAACTGGCCGCTCCTCGAATCCTCGCTGCAGTCCGGCGTCAGGTGCGCATTGCTCAGGTCGGCGCGGCGTGGCGCCCGGCTCTTGATGTGGTTTGGGCCTTTCTCCGCCAGAATCCAGGGCTCCGCACCGACGGCCACAACATCTTTGTTTATCACCATCCCGCAAGAGGGGAATCGATGATGACGGTGGATTTCGGCGTTCAGGTTACGCGTACCTTCCCTCAATCGGGAGAAGTCTTCGCGACCGAAACTCCGCCGGGAAAAGTTGCGAGCGCGATCCATGTAGGGCCGTACGAGCGTATGCGTGAGACACACGAAGCGATTCAGTCCTGGGCACGCGCGAATCACATGGCTTTGGCCGATAAGTCGTGGGAGATCTACGGGGATTGGACCGACGACCCGGCGAAGTTGGAAACGCAGATCGAATATCTACTCGCGTGAACGCACTACAATAGTCGCTCCATGGCGACTATCCTCCGCAGACTGGGCCTTACCGGTGATGCACTGATGATCTCGCTACGCACGACAGTAGCGACAGTTGCATCGCTTCTGCTCGCGCGCACTCTGCGATTGCCTGAGTTCTACTGGGCGCCCATCTCCACCATTGTGATTGTTCTTTCGACCATCCCTCCGTTGACCCTCGCCTGGCAACGTTTCGCAGGAACCGCCATGGGCGCTGCCTTAGGAGCGGTGCTCGCCACCTACGCACCCAATAATTGGCTGGTTTATGGGATAGGTATTTTCCTCTGCGGCGTTCTCACTACGATCGCGCGTCACGGCGGATCTTACCGTTTCGCTGCCATAACGCTTAGCATCGTGCTTCTCATCGCCCACACGCGTCCGCCTTGGGTCGTGGCCATTCACCGCTTCGTTGAAGTATCCCTCGGCATCGCCGTCGCATTGCTTATTACCCTTATCTGGCCCGTGTCATCCCAGGCAAGTTAGGCCGCAACCCTCGACAAGCGCTACCTCATCGAATCCCCGCCGCTACCGCATGCGCAAATTCATCTTCCTTCTCCTCGCTCCTTTTCTGCTCGCCCATGTCTCGTTTGCACAGTCCCGCATGGAAGCAGGCATTTTCCTCGATTCCCTAAGCCTCTCCGAGACGGGTACGAACAACTTCGGACTGGGCGCACGCTTCGGTTATCGAATTCACAGCTATGTCATGCTCGAAGGAGAACTGGCCTATGACTATGGACTGAATTTTCACGAAGCATACGTCGATGTCACGACTGGAAATATTGCCGCTATCGTGAATACATCGATCGGCGTTACCCATGGATTGATTGGCCCTATGGTGCAGCCCGCGCACGGCCACTTCCGTCCATTTGGGACGTTGAAGGCAGGATTCGTGGATGTCCGCCTGAGTGGCAGCCTGCTCCCGTACAGCGACATCGTGAGTTCAGTACTCGGACTCCGCACTTCGAACGTGAACTTTGCTTTGTATCCTGCAAGCGGCGTCGGGGCGAGCCTAGGGCCCGTAGGCCTTCGACTGGAAGCAGGCGATGAGATGTACTTCAACGTCGGTGCACACCACAATCTGCGGATCACCTTCGGCCCAATCATCCGCTTTTAGCAGCAGGGGTGCCCCATCCTTGTCTGCGCGTTTTGCGCAGATAGGGTGGGGATTTTGACTCGTTGTCCGCAGCGATTCGCTGTCATCGGCGGGACTCCTGCGCCCGATCCGGTAAAATGAGATGAAGCTCGGGCACAAAGATCCTCTTGCCACAGCGCCAACAATGTCCCAAATGAAGATCGGAGTTCTCGCACTACAGGGTGATTTCGACGCGCACCGCCGCCGGCTCGAACAGCTGGGCGCAGAAGTTGTGCTCGTGAAAAAGCCCGAGCAACTGGATGAAATTGAAGGTCTGGTGATTCCTGGTGGCGAGTCCGGCACATTTCTCAAATTACTCGGAGAAGCCGGCTTCGAAAGGTTAAAGAACTTCGTGAAGGCAAAACCCATCTTCGGAACCTGCGCCGGCGCAATCCTTCTGGCGTCAGAAGTCGAGAACCCTGCCCAGGCTGGGCTAGGCGCCCTCAATATCCGCATCCGCCGCAATGCCTACGGACGCCAGATCGACAGTTCCATTCGGGAAGGGAAGTTCCTGATCGACTTCAATCATCACTTGAATGATTCACCAGCCGCGGGATCGCCACTGGAAATGGTTTTCATCCGGGCACCCAAGATCACACGTGTCGGCGAAGGCGTAGAAGTCCTTGCGACCGAGGGCAGCGATCCGGTCGCGGTCCGCCAGGGAAAAGCTATGGCCGCCACCTTCCACCCCGAACTCTCCGATGATCCCCGCGTCCACAAGGCATTCCTAGACCTGGTCGCCAACGGAAAAGAGTCCGAGCAAAGCTAGTGTAGCGGCGGACGCATTCGTCCGCCCGCCGACCCCGAGCGAAGGAAAGGGAAGAGGAGCCCAAACATCTGCCCTATTCAGGGCTGACCCCTGTCCCCTTCGACGGGTCCTTAACCAGCTTCTTGTGCTTGGCCAACTCTTCCTGATCCGAGAGCAGTTTCCGGTGGTCTTCCGTGGAACTGTCGACGGTCTCGATGGCGTTATCGAGAACAAAGGCGTACTGCTGCACTTCGGCGGACGGAACATCGGCAGCATCTTTCAGCGCGCGAAGTTTGGCCTGGAATTCCGTATCGGCATCCAGAATGATCTTCAGCGGCTTTCGGATGTCATTCTTGCGCTCCACATAGGTATCGATGTTGTCGTTTAACTCGTCGTAGAGAAGTTGAAAATCATCGAGCAGATCGTGGGTCTGTCGGGAGCGATCTTTGACTTTGGGATCGCCGCGGACTTCTTCCAGTTTGACGAGACGGGCACGCGCAAACTGCACGTAGAGCGGTAGGCGCAGTCTCGGCTCCCAACTCGTATCACGAACCTGATCGATTTCCTGCTGAGTCAACGGATCACGATGTCTTTGCGCCACGCTAACCGCAGGAACGAACAACAGCAATAGCTGGCAGACGAAATGAAATGCTTTCATTTGGCACCTTTGGGAAACATGGCTGCGAGCAGATCGTCGCGCGCCCGCTCCAGATGGCTGATCGCGTCCTTGATAGGGTCCTGCTCCTCGCGGCCCAACACGTGCAAAAGATCATTCAATTTGCGAGTCATCGTTCGGATGGCGATCTCTGTCTGTTTTTGATGCTTGCGGGACTGAATGGAGTAATCTCGCGCGAGTTCGGAGTAAGACACAACATCAGTCAAACTCAACCGGGCCTTCTCGACGTCATCCGCCGTATAGAGTTTGTCGGCAGTGTCTAGTTGCTTTTCCGCGATTTCCAGGCAGATCTTGGGCTTGTCGCCCACATTCGCGGAGGAAACACGCGCCTTCAGCTCTTCGACCGTGGGTTCTGTACGCGCGTGTGCCCCGCCCCCGGTCATAAGTGCAATCGACAGGACTAGCATGCCTGCGATCGGACTCGGGCGGAAACCAGCATTTCTCGTGGCCGGACACACGACCTTCCGCCGCCAAACGTTCCGCCACTGCATTGAATCACGCACCCCAAGCATGACGCGATATCCAGTGCTTACTTCTTCGGCTCCAAGGCGATCAGCCGATGCTTCGCCTGCCACTCCTGATCAGGATACTTCCCCTTGGCCTCTTCGAGAAAGAGTCGATAATTCACCACAGCCTGTTTGACATCCTGGAGGTGATCGTATGCCGTAGCCCTCAAGAAGTAGGTGATCGGGACTTCCTGAAGGAGTTTGGCACGAGCATCCAGCGCTTTGAGCGTCAGAGCGTAGTCCTTATTCTCGTTGGCCGCAAACGCAAGGTCGCCGTAGGCCGGGCCTAGGTCCGGCCTCAACTTCACGGCCGCCAGGAACTCCTTTTCGGCCTCGGGATATTTCTTCTGACGGAGCAGGGATTTGCCAAGTTCGTGATGGAGTTCGGCATCATCCGGACGGGAAGTCAACAACGCACGGAACTCGGCCTCAGCCTTGTCGTTTTTTCCCGCAGTAGTGTAGAGGTCGGCGAGGTCCCTTCCCACCAGGGCGTTACCTGGCTCGAGCTTCGCAGCGGTTTCCAATTCCGCAATGGCTTCGTCACTGTTCCCATCGGCCGCGAGGACTCGCCCTAGCTGGATATGGACGGCCGCGGCTTCGGGATGGGCAGCAGTCAGTCTGCGCAACTCTGCCGCCGCCTCGGGGAAACGGCGCCCGCGCATGTAAATGTTGGCCAGGCCCGTGATCGCATCGGAAGACCCGGGATCGATCGCGAGGGCTTGTTTGTATTCGCTCTCCGCGTCGGCGAACTTGTTCTGCTTCTCGAGCAGCAGTCCCGCGGACAGCCGTGGCTCGGGATCTTTCGGCTGCAGGGTGGCAGCCTGACGGTAGGCGGCCACAGCTTCGTCCGGCTTATCGGATTCAATCACATGCGCCAATGAGATCCAGGCACGGGCCTGGCCCTCGGCAGCGTGGCTGGTAGGCTTCAGTTGCGTCGCGGCGCGCAGGAAACGTTCGGCCTCTGGATTCCCGCTCTTGGCAAGCTGGAGCCCGAGGTTCAAGTTCGACTCGAAGACATCGGGCTTGGCCGCTACTGATTTCCGATAAGCGGCAATGGACTCGTCGGGTTTGCCAAGCGCATTCTGGAGAAACCCAAGGTCAAACCAGGCAACATAGTTGTCGGGATCGTCTGCGACCACTCTGCGGAGCAGCGGTGCAGCGCCCGCATAATCTTGCTTCTGAATCAGTTCCTCAGCTTTCGATAATTCAGGATCGGGTCCTTGTTCGTCTGGAGTGGTAGTGCGCCGAGGCGCCTTGCGATGCGACTTCTGGCTTGAGGAAGTGTCGCCACTGCTTTGGGATTGAAGAAATGGAGCACTGATGGCTGCCAGCAAAACCGGCCGAACATTCGCCTCGGCCGTTGTACCGGCGAGACATAACAAAACAGCGGTTACAGCACCAAAAGCGCTGCGCCCCCCAAAACTCCTATCGCGCATTTGAGCGTGATGCTCCATTGCCATTCAGGACTGGCGCCAGATATTTTCCCGTGTACGAGCCGGCCAGCTTGGCGATCGCTTCCGGCGGTCCCACACCGACAATCCTGCCTCCGCGATTGCCGCCTTCCGGCCCCAGATCGATTACCCAGTCCGCCGTCTTGATCACTTCCAGATTGTGCTCGATCACGACAATCGAGCCCCCTGCTTCAATCAGACGGCGAAAGGCCGCCAGGAGTTTGCTGACGTCGTCGAAATGCAGCCCGGTTGTAGGCTCGTCGAAGATGTACAGCAGGCGACGCTTTCTGTTGTCTCCGTTGCTGCGTCCACTTTCGCGTGTGGCTGGCTGCAAGTGCGCAGCCAGCTTCATGCGCTGGGCTTCGCCGCCGGAGAGCGTTGTCGCTGATTGTCCTAGCCGCAGATATCCCAGGCCGACTTCCTCCAGTGCTCGGAGTTTCTCAGTCACTTTCGGAGCCTCGACGAAAAATTTCAGTGCTTCTTTCACAGTCAGATTCAGAACTTCGTGAATATTCTTTCCGCGGTATCGAACCTCAAGTACCTGCGGCTTGTATCGCGTCCCCTTGCACTCTTCGCAGATCAGTTCCACATCGGCGAGAAACTGCATTTCGACCGTGACGGTGCCGTCGCCCTGGCAGGTTTCGCAACGGCCCCCGGGAATGTTGAAGGAAAAATGTCCGGAGCTGAAGCCGCGTTTCTTGGCCTCGGGCAGGGAAGCGAACAATTCACGGATCGCGTCGAACGCTTTGATGTACGTGACCGGATTCGAGCGCGGCGTCCGGCCGATCGGAGACTGATCGACCAGCACCACCTCATCGATGTACTGATCTCCCTCCAGGCTCTCCCAGGTCGCGGAAGTCGTGGCACCCGCGCCGTTGCCGTTGCCCGGCTGCTGCTTTGCCTGCGCCAGTGCCCTGTAGATCACTTGATGCAGCAGTGTGGACTTCCCCGACCCCGAAACACCGGTGATGGCTACCATCAGCCCGAGAGGAATGTTAATCTCGACGTTCTTCAGATTATTGGCCCGGACACCCTTGACCTTGATCTGCTGCGGGCCCGGCTTGCGTCGCGTCACGGGCGCCTGAATGCGGAGGTCCTCGGATAAGTACCGTCCCGTGAGTGACGCTGGATTATGCAGGATCTCATCGTAGGTCCCGCCGGCAATCAATTTGCCGCCGTTCTCGCCTGCGCCGGGGCCGAGGTCGAGGATACGGTCCGCGGCCTTCATGATGTCGGGATCGTGCTCGACCACCAGAATCGTGTTTCCCAAGTTGCGCAAATCCTGAAGGATTTTCACCAGACGTTGCGTGTCGCGCGCATGCAGACCAATGGAGGGTTCGTCGAGGACGTAAAGCGTTCCGACCAGACGCGAACCGAGTGAGGTCGCGAGTTGAATGCGCTGGGCTTCTCCTCCAGAAAGCGTCGATGACAAGCGATCCAGCGTCAGGTATTCGAGGCCGACGTCGTTCAAGAACAGCAGACGCTCGCGAATTTCCTGCAAAAGTTTGTCGGCGATCTCCGCTTCGGCGGGAGTCAGCGTGATCTGATCGAAGAACTTGAGCGCATCTTCGACCGTCAGGGAACAGACCTCGCAAAGATTGCGCCCCTGGATCTTTACCTGCCGCGCTTCCATGCGCAAGCGGCTGCCCCGGCACTCTGAGCAGGTGGAATATCCGCGGTACCGGCTCAGGAAGACGCGGACGTGCAACTTGTATTTCTTGCGTTCCAGATGATTGAAAAATCCGCGTACCCCAAGGAATTTGCCCTCGCCATTGAGCACAAGATTCCGATGCTCTTCAGCCATATCAATCCAGGCCATATCGAGCGGAATGCCCGCCTGCTTGGCATACCGCTTCAGATCGGTGAATAACGGGCGATATTTCGGCTTGGTCCAGGGCTCGATTGCGCCCTCGGCCAACGTCTTCATCTTGTCAGGAATTACCAGATCGAGATCAAAGTCGATCGTGTTTCCGAATCCCTGGCATTTGGGGCACGCGCCGTAAGGATTGTTGAACGAAAAAAGCCGCGGCTCGGGTTCTTCGTAGCGGATGTCGCAGAACTTGCACTCGAAGCGCTGCGAGAAACGTAACCGTCGGGCGGCCGTACCGTCGTCGCCGGGAGTTTCGAAGATCACTTCTCCCGATTCGCGGTAGGCAGTTTCGATGGCATCGATGATGCGCGATCGAGACTCACGTTCAACCGCAACCCGGTCGACCAGGACGAACACGGGTTCGGTGAAGTTAACGTCGAGCAGCGATTCCGGGGTGGAGAATTCGAACACCTGCCCACCCTGATATAGACGATTGAACCCGCCCTTGCGTAAATCGAACAGCCGTGTCTTCAATGCATCCGACAGTGGCCCCGGGGCATTCGTTTTGGCGGCAGCCTTCTTCGATTTTGTGGCGCGAACTCTTTCCGCAGGCTGTAGCGCCGGCATGCCGGGTCTATGTAGTGGGAACAGTACCTGTAACCTTGTTCCCACTTCCAAGGCAAGAATGGTGTCCGCCACCTCGTCGACCGTGTCTTTCTTCACCTCACGGCCGCAGTTGAGGCAATAGGTCCGGCCAACCCGCGCAAACAAGAGCCGCAGGTAGTCGTAAATCTCGGTAGCAGTCGCAACGGTCGAGCGCGGGTTTCTTGTCGTATTTTTCTGTCGAATCGCGACCGCCGGGGCAATGCCGTCGATGGTGTCGGCGTCCGGCTTCTCGATGCGTTCCAGGAACTGACGGGCGTAGGCCGATAGCGACTCGACATAGCGCCGCTGACCCTCGGCATAGATTGTGTCGAAGGCGAGCGAAGATTTGCCCGATCCCGACACTCCCGTAACCACCGTCAAGGTGTTGTGGGGAACCTCAATATCAATGTTCTTGAGGTTGTGGACGCGGGCGCCACGCACCACAATGCTATCTGTCTGCGTCGAATTCGAGGACATCAATCTGGGCCGAAGCCACCCCGGAGCTGGAGCTCAACCGCTCAGAGAGCTCTGGAGGGCACACTGAATCTTTCTATTATAAGGGAATTTGCCGAACCCTACTTGATGCCGACGTAAACGTCGATCTGCAGATTTTCCGGGTCGGATGCGCGCTCGTCGTAGATTTCGAAATCCGCTTTGTAAAGCCGATTGCCTCCGACAGCCGTCTCCGGAAGGGAATCGATCTTCATCCAAACTTGGGGTACGACTTTTTGCGCCGGGCCCTTGTCTGAGGTAAACACGCCGAACTTCTGCCCTGGGATCTTTTTGGCAACCATCCCCGCGGGAACTTCGGAGTCGGACGTGACACGGGCGCCAAGCAGGTAAGTGTATTCGCCATTGTGATCGCTGGCATAATCGGTGTATACGGCCACGATGTTCCGGTCGGCTTTATTCGGAATTTTCGCCAGCACACCCTCCTGAAAAAGACGCGCCCACATCTTCCCGATCACGCCTTGGTCGGTAACTTCCTTTGCGTTGCTGGTCCGGGCAGAAATTCCAATAACCGTGAAACCCTCCTTCTCAACGATTTTAGGACTCATCGTCTGATCTCCCACCATTGTGCTAACGGCGACGATTAAGAATAGGAAAGGTAAAGCCGTCATCTTAAACCCTCCGCCACTGTCATCCCGAGCGGAGTACGTCCGCGAGTAAAGCGAACCGACACACGCAGTCGAGGGGACCCTGTGTCTGTTTCAGCTTTAGCGAAATGCCGGACGATGTCTCGCTCATGATGAATTCCATTTCAACCAGAGCCCCAGATCACAACTTGCTGAGGAATTCCGTAATGTCGGGCGCAGTCCAATCGACGGCACCCAGGAATTTGCGGCGCATCACTCCATCGCGGTCAATAATGTAGGTCTCCGGGAACTTGAATGTACCGTAGAGCGCATTACTTTTCTGCCCAGCATCGCGCACCGTCAGCAGAGTGACATTGTGTTCTTTGACGAACTGATTGTAGGCGCCCTGGTCCACGTCAACGCTAACCGCGACAACAGTAATCCCTTTCGCCTTCATGCGTCTCTGCATCTCAACCAGAGAAGGCATCTCTTCAACGCAAGGAGGGCACCAGGTCGCCCAGAAATTCAGCACCACGATCTGGCCGCGGAAGTCGCTGAGCTTGACGGAGCGATCCGAGTCCTGCACGGTGAAATCGGGCGCGGCATTGCCGATGCGGGGCGGCCGCGATCCGCTGTAGCACGCGGTGAGCCCGGCCAGCAGCAGAAGGATCAGCGCCAGGCCGGCAAGGCAAAGAATGCGTCGCACCCGGATATAATAATGGATTCCGGTGCGCAGAAAGGGTGCTGCTCTGGGATCCGCTTTCATTCCCACTCTGCTCGATTGCAAGCGACTGCGCTGAACCATGTTTATGGCGGATAAATCTGCAACCAAGCCTCAAGTCTCCGTGATTGTTCCTGCCCGCAACGAAGAAGCGTCGCTCGGAGCCTGCCTCGAGTCGCTTGTGTCGCAGTCGGGAGTGGATTTCGAAATCATTGTCGTGAATGATCACTCGACCGACCGTACGGGAGAGATTGCGGCGTCGTTCCCGAAAGTACGCGTGATTGAGGCCAGCCCGCTTCCGCAGGGTTGGACAGGGAAGAACAACGCTGTCGCATGCGGAGCGCGGGAGGCCCGTGGCCAGTGGCTTCTGTTCACGGACGCAGATACGGTGCATCTGCCAGGCTCACTGGCTCGTGCGTTTGCTGAGGCCAATGAGCATCAAGCCGAGATGCTCTCGTATTCGCCAGAGCAGATTGCGGTCACGTTCTGGGAGATGGCAATTCTACCTGTGGTCTTCGCGGAGTTGGCACGCCAGTATCCACCGTCGAAGGTGAGTGACCCAGCATCGCCGATTGCGGCCGCAAATGGCCAGTTCATTCTGATCCGGCGCGAAACATATGACGCCGTGGGCGGCCATGCGGCGGTTGCCACCGACATTCTTGAGGATGTGGCGTTGGCGCGGCGTGTGAAGTCGGCCGGCCGGAAGATTCGTTTCCGCTATGCTGCCGACGCAGTCCGCACGCGGATGTACCGCAATTTCGCTCAACTGCGGGAAGGCTGGACGAAGAATCTCGCGTTACTGTTCCTGAGCCCCAGCGCGCTTGCCCTCAGAACGTTCCTCCTGTGGTTGCTCCCTTGGGTACTGGTTGCTGGGAAACTCGGGAACATGCTCAGCAATCCGGGCTGGAACATGATCTTCACGTTGTGTTTTCTCTTTCTTTTTCTGAAATTCCTTCGCGCGAATTTTGGAACGGAAAAGACTGTCATCGCTGTGTTGTTCGGCATGCCAATGTTTGGATACCTTCTTCTTCGTTCGACGCGGATGCACAGGAAGGGAACTGTCGCCTGGAAAGGCCGCTCTTACGGAACCGTCGCTGTCGACCGCAATAACACTGCATCAACTCAAGGCTCCAAACCTCTCATGAAGATATCGCTCATCCTGATGCTGGGAACTATGTTCGTAATCAGTCCGAATTGTTTTCCTATGCCCGCGCAAATTACGGAGGAGCCCCGATTCACGACCACAATGATCGAGCCTGGCCACAGCCTCGGTCCGCTGAAACTCGGCGACTCGGAAGAGCGGGCGCGCGAGCTTTTCCCGAAGAAAGACATCGATCAGGAGTGGGAGGATCCTTGCGGGACAACGATTGACTGGACGGATTCCAGCAATCCTGTCGGCCATGGCGAAGTCTTCATTCGGCTGAAAAAGGGCAAGGTGTTTCAGATCGAATCGTCCACCACACGATTCCATACCGCGGAAGACATTACGACATTTGATTCACCGGAGAAGGTCAGAACGTCATACAAGGAATTGCGTGCCTGGGTGTTGTTGACCCCCCCGGCGCCGGCCCTGGGATCGCGGCCGCCCGTGTTCTGGATTGACAAGAAGCGCGGAATTGCATTTGAGCTGGCTTACGACGTGCCACATCACAAACGGTACGTGTACAAGGTCATCGTCTTTCAACCAAATAAGATCTTTTGTCCGGAACAGGAAACAGTGGATTCCGTGAAGTGGCAGGCCATCGATGGCTATGCGCTGGAGCCGCCGAAGGAGTTGAGCCCCGAACGGTGAGAAGTTATTGCATGTGCATTGTTGAATGAAAACCAAGTAGCAATTTGAGATTCCTAATTAATAATCGGAATTATGGTCTACCTCACGCGAAAAGCCGAATTTTCTGCCTCGCACTACTACCACAGTCCGGAGTTCACCCCGGAGGAAAACAGTCGCGTCTTCGGAAAGTGCAACAACCCGAATGGGCATGGGCACAACTACACGCTGGAAGTTACGGTGAAGGGCGAAGTCGACCCCCGGTCGGGCTTCGTTGTCGATCTGAAGCAATTGAAGGAAATCATGCACCGCGAGGTGCTCGATGCGATGGATCACCGGTTTCTGAATAAAGAAGTACCGGAATTCATGACAAAGGTCCCCACCACCGAGAATATTGCAATCGCAGCGTGGCAACGCCTGAAACCCAGGCTGCAGCAAGCACAATTGCATCGGGTGCGCGTGTACGAGACGCCCGATTTGTTCGTGGATTTTTATGGAGAGGAATAGGGAATTGTTGATCAGTGGTTGCTGATTGAAGCGAGGCCATGTGGTGTCAACCAGCAATCGGAAATCGACGACCAACAACAACCATGAAAGCTCATCTCACCCGCCGCTATCGGTTCTCAGCCTCCCACCGGCTCCATAGCCCGGAAATGTCCGCCGAAGAGAACCTTGCCACCTACGGCAAATGCAACAATCCGCATGGTCATGGCCACAACTACGCGCTGGAAGTGACGGTAAGCGGGCCCGTGGACGCGACGACGGGGATGGTGTGCAATTTGGTCGATCTGGATGATTGCGTCAAAAGGGAAGTGCTCTCCCGCTATCACCTGGAGAATTTGAATACCAGGAAAGAATTCGATGTAACCGTTCCTACGACTGAGAATCTATGTATTGAGATCTTCGAAATATTGCAGCGAAGCTTCCCTTACGCGCATCTGGAACGAGTGAGACTGGAAGAAACAATGATGAATTCATTTGAATACACGGGTAAGAACGCGGCGCGCAACTAATACGTCACACACCACGCTCATGCCAACGCCTGTGAAAGGCCAAACCGAAATGAAGACCATCCCGGCCGAAACATCGAAAGAACTAACGACTTTGACCAGTGCCAGTTACGAAGACCTGGTGCATGAAATGCTGATTCGCCTCGGAGAAGACCCTTCGCGCGAAGGCCTTGTTGCCACTCCGGACCGGGTGCACAAGGCAATGAAGTTTCTCACCAAAGGCTACCAGGAAGATCCGGAAGCTCTGCTGAAAGGTGCGCTCTTCACCGTCACCTATGACGAGATGGTGATCGTGAAGGACATCGAGATGTTCAGCCTCTGCGAGCATCACATGCTGCCGTTCTTCGGCAAGGTACATGTTGCGTACATCCCCAATGGCCGGGTGATCGGGCTGAGCAAGATGCCGCGCTTGGTGGAGTTGTTCTCTCGCAGGCTGCAGATCCAGGAGCGCCTGACCACACAGATCGCAGAGACCATTCAAAAAGTAATCGAGCCGCAAGGCGTAGGCGTTGTAATCGAAGCCCGTCATCTCTGCATGATGATGCGCGGAGTCGAGAAGCAGCACTCAGCCGCGGTAACCAGTTCGATGCTCGGTTGCTTCCGCAACGAAGAAGAAACACGCAGCGAGTTCCTCTCCCTAATCCGCCAACGCCCGAACGGCATATAAGTTTGTGTAGCCCCGGACGCATTCGTCCGCGGGCGCCCCCAGCGCAAGTCTTCGGCGCGGGGCGCATGAGTAATCTCGCTCTTTGGGGTGTACACAGGTCGGCGCCAAACCCGTATCCAACACAAGATTTGACGAGACCTGGCTCTCCGGCGATCATTTCCAAGCCATGCTAGCCTCAGTCTTCATCGGCACCACGGTCGACGGATTCATCGCGCGTCCCAACGGTGCGCTAGACTTCCTCCCGCCCGACGGAGGCGAACCTCATGGCTATAACGAATTTTTCGCCAGCGTCGACGCTCTAGTGATCGGGCGCAATACTTTTGAAACGGTTCTTGCATTTCCGCGGTGGCCGTATGGCGAAAAGCCGGTGGTAGTTCTGAGCACCCGCGCATGGGATATTTCCAAAGTGCCCGGCAACTACGTCGAGCAGATGCAGGGTTCTCCCCGCGAAATTGTTTCAAAACTCGAGAACCGTGGCATGCAGCACGTCTATGTCGATGGCGGAATCACCGTCCAAAGATTTTTAGGCGAAGGACTCATTCAGCGCATCATCATCACGCGGGTGCCCGTGTTAATTGGACAAGGCATTCCTTTATTCGGCTCGCTACTAAGGGACATCCGGCTGCAGCATATTCACACCCAGTCCTATGCGAGCGGGCTGGTAAAGACGGAATATCGAGTCATCTCATGAAGATCAGGCCAGGCGTCCGTTCCCACACCAAACAGAGTCTGCGTGGACACACGGCCCTAATCACGGGTGCGAGCCGAGGCATCGGAGCCGCGGTCGCTCGAGCGCTGGCTGCTGAAGGCTGCAATCTGATTCTGACCAGCCGCGACGAGAAGGCATTGACGAGAATTAGCAGGGAACCGTCGCGTACTCGAGTGCGCGCCTTGACACAAAGCTGCGATGTGCGCGATCCGCACTCGGTGGATGATTTGTTCCGCACCATACGCCGTGAGTTTCGCCGCATCGACATTCTGATCAACAACGCGGGCATTGCTCACGCGAATCTTACCGTAGACAAACTTCCTTATCCGGTCTGGAAAGACGTGCTGGCTACGAATCTCGACGGAACATTTCTGGTCACGCAAGCGGCCCTGGGCCTGATTCCGCGGGGCGGGACGATCGTGAACAATCTCTCGATCGCGGCTACGCGTGTGTTCGCCGGTTCCGCCGCTTATAACGCCTCGAAACATGCGGCTCTGGGGCTCACCAACACGTTGCGCGAAGAACTTCGCGCAAAGGGAATTCGCGTCATCGCCCTGCTCCCCGGTGCGACGGATACCGATATCTGGAACACACTCTGGCCGCAAGCACCGCGCAAGAAAATGATTTCCCCCGAGATCGTAGCCAAGGCTCTGATCCAGGCGATTGTTTTGCCGTCGAATGCAACCGTCGAAACGCTAGAGATTCTCCCCAGTGGCGGAACTCTGTAGCCCGGACGCATTAATCCGGGGCGCCCCACGTAAGTCTTGGGCGGGGGGCGTGCCGCCCAAGCCGACTGTTGTGGGCAAATAACTGCGGAACGCATGCTAAGGCCCCACCGCGCTCGTGAGTTGGTTCTTAAGACCCACGATGACGCAGACCACCTGCCCCGTGCCCAGCGGAGCGCAGGCGGGAGAACCCATGCCGCTGCCCCCGATTTTGACCCATCCCGACCACGATAGGCCGTTCCAGACATCGGCGTAGAACGCGTTATCACTCACGAAGAGCACGGCACAAACCAGCAAGCCCGGGCCCTGCGTAGTGCAACTGGCGTTTTCCATAACGGCTCCGCCCATACCACCGTAACTAGACCAATCAGCCTCTGCCCAGGTCCTGCCGTTAAATCGAGTGCCATAGATGCTCGAAACATAGCCTTCAGCGGAGCAGAAGACGTTGCCGTTCTCGTTCATTGACGTGCAGTCCGGCGCGCCGCCGGCGATGCCTCCAACGTTCAGAAACCCCTCCCATACTCCGTTCGCGTATCGATTTACCTCGGTGTTCCCAGCCTTCGTGTAGACGGCACAGATCACGCCGCTGTTGTCGTCCGCCGTACAGCTCGGTTGGGAGATGGCGGTGGTCGCGAGGTTTGCCATCACGCGCCACTTGGTGCCGTTGTATAGCGTGTAGGCCAAGCCACCGGCCGCGTTACGGGCTGCGCAAAGCACGTTTCCGATCAGGTATTGCGCACAGCTGGGAGCCGAGAAGAGCGCCGCGTTGACCAGCGCCGGAGTGGTCCAGGTACTGCCGTTGAAAAGTGCCCATTGCAATTGTCCTGTCGTTGCCGTCGCTGCGCAGATTACATTGCCATTGCCATCGCCTGTGCAGCTCGGGTCGGAACTGACTGTGCCCGAAAGAGTGGTCCATGCATGCCAGGATGTGCCGTTAAATTCGCTCACCATCATCGCGGCCTTTCCGTTGCGAACAGCGCACACCACCTGCCTGATCGAAAGCTGCGCGCATGATGGAGTGCCGACAACCGTTACCGTGCTGGCGGTTGAAACAAATCTCCAACTGGCCCACGAATACGGGCTTACGAACACTAGCGCGGGAAATAGCACAAAAGACACGAGTCTTCTCATCGGGATTCCTCTTTCGAATGAAAGCGGAACTAGGGGAGGGATAGCGCCGGGATTATACAACGAGCGTTGTACGCAATCACGGCCATCGGCCTTTTGGCTCTGGAATTTGTGCCGGAAGGACGAAGGGCGGCTATACTTGCTTTATATGTCTGGGGTGCACGAAGAAACGGGGCACAAAACTTTTTACCTCGAAACTTTCGGCTGCCAGATGAACGTCCACGACTCGGAAAAGGTCGTCGGGACGCTCGTCCAGGAAGGCTATCGGCAAGTCGAGACGGTCGAGCAGGCCGATCTGATTCTCTACAATACGTGCTCCATCCGCGATAAGGCTGAGCAGAAGGTGTTTCACCGGCTCGCCGACTTCAAAAAGCTCCAGGCGCAAGGCAAGAAATTCGGCGTTCTGGGCTGCGTCGCGCAACAGGAAGGTGAAAAGATCTTCGAGCGTGCTCCACACGTCTCACTGGTGTGTGGCTCGGCCTCGTACCGCAATCTGCCTGGCATGCTCGCGCAGTTGGAAATCAGAGATTCAGACATTCAGAGGCCGACGACTGACACTCTGGTTCGCATCACCGGCCTGGACGACCGCCAAACCGACAAGTGCTTTGAGACCGAGTTCACGGCCCGAAGCAATCCTCATCGCGGCTATATCACGATCATCGAGGGATGCGACAAGTTCTGCGCTTACTGCGTAGTGCCGTTCACGCGCGGCAAAGAGCGCAGCCGGACGTCGGAATCAGTTCTGGTCGAAGCGCGGCAAATGGCAGACCTTGGGTACACCGAGATTCAGCTGCTAGGCCAGAACGTTAATTCTTATCGCGATCCTTCAGAAAATAAATCATTTGCAGAGCTGCTTGCAGCCGTAGGTGAGGTCCCCGGAATTCGCCGTGTCCGCTTCACCACGTCTCATCCGCGAGATTTTGGGCGAGACATCGTCGAAGCGATCGATGCCGTGCCGACCCTGTGTGATCACGTGCATCTGCCCGTCCAGAGCGGGTCTACGCGCTTGTTGGATGTCATGCAGAGGCTTTACACGCGCGAGGAATATCTGGAGCGCATCGCTTGGATGAAAGCTGCCAAGCGGGAAATCAGCATCACAACAGACGTGATTGTGGGCTTTCCGGGAGAAACCGAGTCCGATTTCGAAGAAACCTTGGATTTGATGGATGAGGTTGGCTATGACGGCATTTTTTCCTTTAAGTACTCGGCCCGCCCCAATACGCCTGCGTTGAGTCTGGAGGACGCGATTCCCGAGCACGAAAAAGCTCGCCGTCTGGAGGTGTTAATGGCTAAGCAGCGCGAGATCCAGATCTCCCGTTACAAGAAATACATAGGGCAACGATGTGAGGTCATGGTCGAGGGCAAGAACCAGGCACGGGGGCAGTGGGTCGGGCGAACGTCTCAGAACAAGACGCTGAATTTTACGCTCGGATCTGCTCGGGAGCCGAAGGTAGGAAGCTATCTCCCGGTAACGATCACGGCAAGTTTTCCGAATAGCCTGCTGGGCGAACTGGTAATGTAGCTGTTTTTCCTAGGTAGTTGGGTTGGAGGTCACGATGGAAGTCGAAATGACAATTCGCGGTTTGATGATGGATCCGGTAAGCAACATGCCCATCGTGATCTTGAAGGACATAGGCGGCGATACGGTTCTGCCCATCTGGGTTGGAGTCTACGAAGCAAACGCGATCGCGCTGGAAATGGAAAAAGTAAGCACGCCTCGGCCGATGACACACGACCTCATCAAGAACGTTCTGACCGGGCTCGAGACGCAGGTTCACAAGGTTGTCGTGACCGAACTGAAGGAAGATACGTTCTACGCCGTCATCTGGCTGGAACGCGGTGGGGAAGTCATCAGCATCGATTCCCGCCCCTCGGACGCCCTGGCTCTAGCGCTTCGTGTGGATTGCCCGATCTTCGTGGAAGAGACTGTCCTCAAAACCTCAAAACTGGCCGCAAACATGTCAGATCGTGTCACCAGTGAGGAACTCCGAAAGTGGCTCGAAGGCCTGAATGACGAGGACCTGGGGAAGTACAAGATGTAAGAATTCCTGCCGACCGGGGTGTGTCTATGTCGCTGCTGCACCTTTCTGCTGTCCCTAGAACGACCGATGACGACCTGCAAAGGCACATGGTAAGGCTGGAGACGAAGCAGCCATGGGCCGCAGGCCAGGACGGCGCCCATTCAAGAGTTTACATAATACCTGTTATCGGACATTAAATCTGATCCTTCTCGGTTCTTGAGACTCCCTGGCCGTGGCCAACCGCTACTTCCCGAGTGCCATATCCAGTCTCAAGAACCTAGCCGCGTTGTTATACAGAATGTCCCTCTTCTGCTCCGTCGTTAGGTAATCCGCGTTTTGGATGATACTGATCGAATAAGCCATTAGCTTTGGCCAGATCAATTGGTCCGTCCCGAACATCACGCGGTCTTCAAATCCAGCCTCGACCAGCCGCTCGATATAACGGTTGACTTCCTTGAGGGGATAGCTCCAGATCAGCCCCGCGACGTCAACATACACATGAGAATTCGCCTGTAACAGCGTGAGCATGTTATCGATCATAGGATACCCGGCATGCATAACCTGCACGCGCAATTTCGGGTGCTTTGCCAACAGCCCTTCGAGCAGAAGCGGATCTCCCATCGACCCGCGGAACTTCGGCATGATCAGGTTGGCGCGCCCCGAGCCACCCGTGCCCATATGGATCGCCACCGGGACGTCGAGATCCTCGGCGAGCGCGAAGTACTGATCCACTGATGGATCGCTCGGCGACAGTCCTTCATACTGCAGTCCAATTTCGCCCATCACTTTGAATCCGTCCGTGGTGAAGCTCTTGCGCAACTCCTCGATTGCCACGCGCTGGCCAGGGGCCAGTCCATTGGAGAACGAGGTTCCAGGGATAACACGCTTTGGTGCGGCATCCTTCCATTTCTCCACACTCTTGGGATCGCCGAACACGACGGCCGTGACATTGAGTCGCTCCATCTCGGCCAGAACGTCCTTCATGTACTCACCCGAGGCGGATGGGTACAAGGCGGGGGTGCATGGTTCCTTCACCCAGCCGAACGGTGCTTCCTTGCCTTTCGGATCGGATGCCGTGAACTTCGACGTGTTTGGACACATGGGCTCGATGCCGGGAAAGTTTGCGTCCATGGCGTGAACATGAACGTCGAGCACCGGCGGAAGCTTCGCAACGTCAGCGTTCTGCCCGAAATTAATCTGTGAACCACCGAAAATGACGACCACCACCATGGTCAGATGACGGCGGAGCTGCGACATTGAGGTCTCCTGTGCCCATGAACTTAAAAGTCACCAGAGGTATATCACCTGTTGCGCTTGAGGCAAAATCCGCGGGCGAGTGGGACCGCGCTACGAACCGAGAAACACGATCTTTGGATGAAACAGCGTGCCTGCCACCCGTGTGGCGACCGAGATCAGATCGCGCTGGCCGGCGAACACTTTCACCTGCCGCGCGCGGGAGAGTTCCGGCAGGTTCACAGTGCGTCCGCTCCGGATGTGAGCGACCGCCATTTCATCAGCCATCACTGAGGGAAAAGTCGGCAGCAACCGTCGGGGATGGACAAATAGGGCTTCGATATCAGTGGACCGTGCCGGCTCGATTTCTTCCAGGGTGTGGGCTTCGGCCAGCGTGAATTCGGCTACACTCGTACGCCGCAGAGATTCCAGATGCGCGCCGCAGCCCAGTGCCTGACCCATAGCGTGAGCGATGGATCGCATGTACGTGCCCGAGCCAACACGGGCGCGGAAATCCAGCCGATCCGCTCGCGTAGCAAGAATCTCTAGTTGCTTAATCTCTACTGGCACGGCCTCGAGCCGGACTTCCTTTTGCTTCCGCGCCAGTTTGTACGCCGGAACTCCCTTGATCTTCTTCGCCGAGAATGGCGGTGGACTCTGCGAAATGATCCCACGAAAGCGTTCTGCAACCGTTTCCACCTCTTCCCTGCTCAGCGCGACGTCTTTTAGCTCGCTGGTTGCTTCGCCTTCGGCATCGTACGTGTTCGTCGAAAACCCGAAACGGATCGTGCCCTCATAGGTCTTTTCCGAACTCAAATAGAACTGCGCCAGCCGCGTGAAGCTTCCGATGACAAGCGGCAGCACCCCGGTGGCCATCGGGTCCAAAGTTCCGAGGTGTCCAACCGACCGCTGTCCCAGGATGCGCCGGGCCCGATGGACGACGTCGTGTGAGGTCAGACCCGCCGATTTGTCGATTATGAGTACGCCGTTCACAAGGATTTGATAACTTTGTAAATGAGTGATTTCGTAATTGAGCCGGGGAACGCATCCTCTTCCGGCGACCCGAACCTGAGGCTTTTCGACTCCCCAATTACAAAATTACCAAATTGCCAAATTGCTGTATTACTAAATCTCCGCCATGTTTCCGATCAAAGACGATCAGCCCCGCTACAGCACGCCATATGTGAATACGTTTTTGATCGTGCTCAACATTCTGATCTTTTTCTATCAATGGTCGCTTGGTCCGCGTGCCGGCGACGCATTCGCCCGCATCTACGGAGAAGTACCGTCGCACCTGGCGGCGTTTTTGGCGGGATCGCCGCGATATACGCTGCCAGACGTCATAGTTCCCTTCTTCACCTCGATGTTCCTGCACGGAGGCTGGATGCACGTGCTGGGCAACATGTGGTTCCTCTACATTTTTGGCGACAACGTTGAGGACTACCTCGGCCACTTTAAATACATAATCTTTTACCTGCTCTCCGGACTCATAGCGATGGCGGTGCAGGTGGCGATCTATCCCACTTCGAACGTTCCCACGGTCGGCGCGAGCGGAGCGATTGCGGGAGTCCTGGGCGCATACTTCCTCTTGTATCCGCGAGCCCGCGTCCTGACCTGGTTCTTCGTATTTGTGCTTTACCTGCCTGCCTGGATCGTGCTGGGGGAGTGGATTGTCATTCAATTCCTGAACGGCACGGCCAGCCTGTCGATGAACGCAGGCCGCGATGTTGGTGGCGTCGCATTCTGGGCTCACGTAGGCGGATTCGTCGCCGGCATTGTGATGATCAAAATTTTCCCCGAGCGCTCCCAGAGATCTCCGTACGCCTACCGATAAACAGGAAGTGGGTGCCCCACCCTTAGTTTCGCGTTCTTTGCGAAACCGGGCGGGGATTTTGACTCTAGATTTTGACGTCAGACAATACCGGCAAGAAACGTACCGGGGGCGTAGATCCGATCCCACTCACTCACTTCTTGGGCCGCGATTCCGGCGGAACCAGTCCCGCCACTCGGTAATAGACAACCAACTGCCCGTAGTGCTCTCCGCAGTGCTCAATGAAGCCGTAAGCGTAGTCTATGACCCGTACCTGCTGATGACCGAAGGGATCGACGATCAAGTCGCTGAGTCCCGTTTCACCCTTGGACTTGATCGCGGCCGCGCCATCCCCGAAAGATTTCTTCACGAACGCCACGACGTCGGCTTTGGTCTTGTACTGATCCCGCTTCGGATCTTCTTCTGCAGGAGGCTTCTTGCCCATCACAAGATTAGTCAAGTAGTAGTTCGCCCCGGCGGCGTGAAGCAACTGCTCGGCGAAACTGCGCTGCGAAGGGTTCGGTTTGAAATCATATTTGTCTTCCGGGAAATCTTCGGCCATGGCCATGAGCTTGCGTCCAACGTCGTTCCACGAATCCAGCACGACCTTGGATTCGGGATCGGCGGGTTTGACGGCAGCGTTTTTTGCGGCCTCCTGAGTATGGGCAGGAAGCGTGAGGGTGACAAGGAATAGCGCTGCAGCAAGAAACGGAAGTGTCCGCATAAGATTTTTCTCCAAGGGTTTGTTTTGCGGTGGACATTGTACTTGGACTAACGATGCCGCGAAAGGCGAGCGAGATCGTGTAGCGGCGGACCCATTGGTCCCCCCCGCGACCCGGACCCCGAGCATATGCAAGGGAAAGGCGCGTGAACCTGTGAATCCACGCGCTGTCCAGAAATAACTTCGCCGGGCGTTTGCCTATGCGGACTTCGAAATAAAGGCATCCAGCCAGCCCAGCACCCGCTTCCAGCCCTCGCCGTGAGCCTTGGCCTGTTCGAGATTGCCAGCAAAGCCTTCTTGCGTAACCCGGAGGCGCGTTCCCGTGCCTGATTTTCTGGGACCGCTCGGATGCAGAGTGTTCACGGTTTCCGGTTCCAGTTCCCATCGCACGATGGTTTTTTGCGTGCCCGTATAGCTGCCAATCCACGTGTGCACAAGCTTTCGCGGAGGATCGATCTCGAGGTATTCGCCTTCCACGTAGAATTCGGTGCCATCCGCACCTTTGCCCTCGCTGCGCCATTTACCGCCCGGACGAAGGTCCATCGTGGACTTCGTCACGCGATACATACCCTCCTGGCCCCACCACCGCGGGAGTTGGTTGGGATCGCTAATCGCCTGGAACACACGGGCAGGCGGAGCAGCAATGAACACCTCGGCGATGACAGCATTCTGATCGGGGGTGATTGTAGCGGTAGCCATTTACGTTCGCTCCTCGAATACGTAGTAATCAGTGCCCAGCGATCAGTGTGTTTTCTGGCCACTGACCACTGGCCACCGATCACTTTCTTTTCTGGCGTTACGACTTGCGGCGCAAGTCAAATACTGCCTTATGTTCCTTGCCGTGATCGACAAAGACCCATTCTTCCGTATGGTGATTGTTATCGAGCACCGTCAGGATCAGCTTCTGCATGTGGCCAGCGTCCGGAGAAGATAGATTCGTCGCGTCGAGAAAGTTAAAGGTTAATGTCTTGCCGTCGGGCGAAGCCGAGGCCTGCATCCGAGGCTGATTCCCTACCGCGCAGTAGTGCGTCAGCAGAAGGCGGTCGCCATCCATGTGGAACATCGAGACCATATCCTCGTGGCCTTGGATCTCGCTCATAATGGCCGAACCGCCGCCGGTGATCTTGAAGTCCACCCGCACCGGCATGTTCGAGTCCCGCCCTTCCATCCCGGTCCCTTCCCAGGTTCCGGGCAAGGTCTTGAGCGTGGCGAACGCCTTTTGCGCTTCCGTCTGGGCGTACGCCATGGTGGCTGTGAGAACGAGAGCAAGCACGATGATCTGGAGTTTCGAGACTGAGCACATCATAGATTTCGTCATTGGAGTTCCTCCTGGCTTGGCACCGCTTGGACGGCGCTGGTTATTTGATCTTTGGCTCCCTGCAGGATTTTTCTTTCCCCGGCAATTCCCTTTCGTATTCGGCTTCCACAAAGGCTTTCAGGTTATTCAAACTGTTGGTCCAGAAAACGCGGTAGTGCTCAATCCAGTTGTCGACGGCGCGCAGCGGTTCGGGGTTCAGTCGGTAGACACGATTCCGCCCTTCGCGATGCTCACGGACCAGGTGGGCACGGCGAAGCAGGCGGAGGTGTTTGGAGATGGCAGGCCGCGAAACCGGAAAGGCGCTGGCAATCCGGCCGGCGGGCTGGCTACCGCGACGCAGCAGGTCAAGCACAGCCCTGCGCGTAGGGTCTGCCAAAGCCTGGAACGTGACTTCCGGATTTCGGGGCGCAGAATATGTAACCGAGCGGTCACGCATAATGCGTAACCATATCGTTACATAATTACCGTGTCAAGGCCTTTTTTTCGGGCCGTGCCTGGAACTGCGTGCCCCCACTTCTGGGCCGAATTTGCCCAGAGGTGGGGATTTTCACGAGAGTGTAACTCGAAGGGTGGAGGCTTTCTTGTGCCTCACGCCCGACACCCGCCCCCCGTGCTACCCTACCCTCACCGTGCGTCCCAGCGTAGTCGAGATCTTCCAGCAAACCTACAACGAGCTCCGTCCCGGCACTTCCCTGCCCGAGCTAGAAATCGAATTCTTCGCCTTTGCCAACGTCAACAACACCATCCGCTTGCGCAACGGACGCCTGCTCGTCCGACTCTCCGACCTGCTGGAAGGCGCGCCCGACGCGGTTCTCAAGGCCATAGCCCATATCTTGCTGGCCAAGATGTACCGCCAGCCCGTGGATCGCTCCCAGTCGGCGCGTTACCGCAAATACGTCGGCAGCCACGACATTGTCCGCAAGGCCCACCTCGTCCGCCAGATGCGCGGCCGCAAATTGCTGCGCTCCCCCAAAGGTCACTATTACGACCTGGACGCGATCTTCGAAGACCTCAACACCCGCTTCTTCCATGGTCTTATGGCGCGTCCGCGAATGAGTTGGAGCCAGACTAAAACCCGCCGCATCCTCGGCCACTACGATCCCGCCCACAACGCCATCATCATCAGCCGCATCTTCGATCATCCCGGCGTGCCGCGCTATGTTTTGGACTACATCGTGTATCACGAAATGCTGCACCTGAAACACCCTGTGAAGCTGCGCGGCGGCCGCCGCTGTGTCCATTCGCCGGAGTTTCAGGCGGAGGAAAAACTTTTCCCACGTGTGGCCGACGCCAATGCCTTCCTGAAACGGCTTTAACACCTGATCCCCCGAAACCCGCGAGAATTAAGGCCATCTGGCAGTTTTTTCAGGCCCCGAAATTGCTCAACCCGTTGTAGAATGCTCCCCTCTTCGAGATGGGGTGGGCCCATGCGCTTCTCTTTCGCTCTCGCCGTAAGCCACGAAAGAACGCTCCTAAGAATCCTGTGCGTCGTAGCCACTCTCGTACCAAGCCTTTGGGCGCAGGCACCTGTTCCGGATACCGACGACGACTCCCCCGCTGCAGCGTCGAAAGACACGGCGCGGCAGGAAGATGCAAAACAGGAAGACGCAAAGAAGATCGCGAAATATGACGTTTCCCGTATTGGCAGTCGCGGCATCGGCCACGGATTCAACATGTACACGCTGAAACATGAGCGCCAATTAGGCGAAAGCCTCGCCGCCGCCTTCGACCGCAGTTCCAGGATCGTTACGGATCCGGTCCTAAACGATTACGTAAATCGTGTGGCGCAGAAGCTGGTGCGCAATTCCGATGCGGAAGTGCCGTTCACGGTCAGGCTGATCGACTCCAGCGAGATCCCGCGTGCCTACGGGCTTCCCGGCGGCTTTCTCTACGTCGATAGCGCTCTCATTTTCGCCGCCGAGAGCGAAGCCGAACTGGCCGGCGTGATCGCTCACGAAATCGCCCACGTCGCCGCCCGCCACGTCACCCGCGCATTGACGCGCAAAAACCTGTACAGCCTGACGGGCACACTGTCCCTGCTGACCGGACCGGTCGGTATCATTCTCGAAGACGCAGGTGGCGTGGCCGGACCTCTTTCGGTCAAAAAATTCGCTCGCGATTCCGAATACGAAGCCGACCTGCTCGGGATCGAGTATGCCTATTCTGCAGGCTACGATCCGGAAGCTCTGCTTTCTGCGCTCGAGAAACTGCACGCCATGGAAGTCGAACGCTCCGCCGCGTTCGCCAAAATTCCTGGGTATCACCTCGCCATGAAGATGCCCTTCCACAACAAGATTGCCCGTGGATTTTCGAACTATCCCCTGACCGAAGACCGTGTACGCCGCCTGCAGGGGGAGATCGCAACCTTTCTGCCCGATCGCAAGGAGTACATCGTCGACACGAACGAATTTCAGGACATCAAGGAGCGCCTGCTCTCCTTGCGAGGACCTCTTCAGCTACGCCGTCACTCGGATGATCAAAATCCCAATGCACCGGTCCTGCGCCGTCCCCCGCAGGATGACATGGACATAACCACCGCCAGCACCGGCAATCTGCGCGGCTCCCTCACGCTGGTTCACTGATACCTTGGGGGTGCAGCAAATTGCAGTCGGAGTGATACACGCTGAAACGCCCGCCGGACGGGCGATTCGGCATACCATCCTAAGATTCAGCAACTTACCTTTTCTTGGCTCGCCCCCGGTCAATGGCGACTGTCGTGCTTACGAACGGTACGCAGTTTTAGATCGAAGGAGGTGCTTCGTCTTGAGCAAGGCCACTTGTCGATTTGCAGTTCTGCTCTTAACTGTCACTGTCAGTCTGCTATTTGCACCTGCGGCGTCAGCTAATAGCGTGCAATTAACCGTCAACAATCTCGGCATTTCCGGAAGCCTCGGAACGGTGACTTGGGTCCAAAGCGGCTCAAACGTCAATGTCACGTTTTCGATGAATCCTGGATATGCGCTTCTGCTCAACGGTGGCGACATCGGATTCAACACTAAGAGCGGGTTGGTGTTAACCGGTAGCTCTTTGAGCAACTTCAGCCTCAGCGGGCTGAGTGCCAGTCTGAAGTCGAATGGCACGATTGGGAGCTTTACGTTTGACTTCCTCTACAAGACCTCGGTTTCTGGCGGGCAACAGTTCCCCACCAGTTTAACGTTTACGATCCTGAATGCCCAGGCCAGCCAATTCACCGGCTTCGGCGCTCACGTCGGCGTTCTGGATGGACGTGGTTGTTCGAGAACAGGTTTTGCAGGGAGTGGGCCGTCTTCGGTTGTTCCTGAACCCGGCACGATCAGTCTTTTGGGAACCGGCTTGCTAGGACTCGCCGGTGTTGTCCGACGCCGATTTGGCTGCTGATGCCCCATCGGGCCGATAGCCTCCCCCCGTCGGCCCCATTGACCTTTTCGATTTCCCTTTTTCTTGGGCCTGCGAATCGACAAAGTTGCGGTGCAGGAGTCTCTTCCACAACGGCCAAGCTTGTTTTCCTGGTTCGTGCTACCCCAACGATGCCCAACCGACCTTCTTGCTCCTCCCAGCATGAGGTTCCTTGCAGTCGCCATTTTGCGCTAACATCCACACATGATCCGCAAGTGGCGCGATCTGTTTGCGCGCAGACCGCGATCTCACGTGTTGTGCATCGCTGTCCTGCTCACTGCCTGCTCCGCACATGACGAAAGAGACCGAGCGCCATATGTGCCTTTGAGAGAGCTCGAATCTGAGTTCGGGCCGCTGCTCACCGCAGGCAACCACCCCACTCCCGACCAGTCGGGCACCGGAGATCGCTTAGGCTTGTTCCGCGATTCGGCCGGCACGATTTGGGGTTTGCCCCTGGCCATTGAGCCCGGTGGCACCGTCATGGGATGTGCCCCCCGCGCCGTGCGCGATGCCCCGGTCACCGACACTTATCCCCGCGGGATGACGGTTATTGGCGCCACGAACGAGCCAACCGGTTGGCGCGGCGGCACAGGCAAACTTGAGCTCCTTTTGCGAGGTGTCCAAGGACAGGTCCAATGGCACGCAGTGAGCGGATCACACATCGATGTCGGACCTGCCTGTTGGGCACAGGAGCTGCCCGGACCAAAACAGCGATTGCTTTATTATCGGCTTGAGCCAGTCCAGTAGGGTGCAAATCGCGCACCGCGAAACAAGTTCTCCCGTTGCTCGCCCGCCACGCATCCACTCTCGTGTCTCTCACAGCCACAGAAGGGTGGCCCGTTGAGAACTCCGGTGCCGTCCTTACCTTCCTAGGTCTGAGAAACGGGCGTGCTTGACATACTCGATCGATTGCCTTATCGCCGTCTGGTCGAGTTCGCCTTTCTTTTCGACATCTAGCCGGTCAAACTGGGCTCCCATGAACGCCATCCACTGTTGCTTCGATATCTTGCCCTTGTTGTCCGTGTCCATGACCAGCAGCAATTGCTTGACGTTCTCGACTGCCATGACATTCCTGTCCGGCTGCTTGGGAACGTCTCTCTGTGCGAACCCGACTCCCAGAGTCGTCACGAGGAGCAATGCAATGCAGAAATTCCTTCGTCTCATAGGCGCCTCCTGCCCGAAGTTGGTCGCCATTAGAGCATAAAAAGAAACAACGACACCCGCTCTTTTATTGGATGGAATGGATCAAATTTTTCTATGGCGTGCTGGTGCTTTCCTCTCAAAGCAGCTCTAGCCTGAGTAACCTCAGCAGAGATCGCCAAATGCGACGGGCGGGAGCCCCGCTGCAATCCGGAGCGGTTCTACCCTGAGCTGACAGGCGCTCCACCGCGCGCTCGATAACAGTACGGAGTTCGGCGGCGTACTTATCCTCGCGTCCCATTGCCAAAGCGCTTCGTGCTTCGTCCGCCCTGAACCATGTAGGGTTGCGATCTTGTTCTTCGGGAGTTTGGGTGTGGCGGACTTGCAGGAGGAATGCCTTCACGACGAGTTCCTCGACACCATTGCGCGCCCTCGAGTCGCCCTTTGGTTGCAGGTAGAGGTGAAAATGTTCCGGCTCGATCGCACCAACCGCCCCGGCCTCCTCCAGGGCCTCGCGCTCGGCAGCTTCACTGTGCGAGAGCCGCCGCGCCGTGGCTCCTTTGGGAAAAATCCATCGGTCTCCACCGGTAGTCTTGACCAGCAGAAACTCGTAGCAGGGGCCGCGCTTTCGGTAACAGACCGCCGCCACCTGGAGAGGAAGGAACCTTGCAGAACCCATGAACTCATTGTGCAACGAGAAATGCCAGGGTCGATGTAACAGAAGGACCTATAGCACAGGCGGTATCTTGCCAAAACGAGTACTGCGTGCCCCGACTTCCAAAGCACTGATGGCTGCGGTCTCGATCTCCTTGTCGCAGACCACTAGGACCTGCGGGAGAGAGCGTTCACGCCGCAGCGGTAACCGCCGCCACGACCGGCTGCGATACATCCCTCAGCTTGCTGGCCGATACTCTCTGCCCCGCCTCGATCCATTTCGGCGCCGCCTCCCGCTCTTCATCTGGACGATTCATCGTAAATGCTGCGACGACCTGTTGCTGACGCAGCCACCACGCGCTGAAGCTGTTGCTCGACACATCTCCGCGATGGATAACCTGGTCTGCTTCCGCCGAATCGCCCCAATACTCATAGGAGAGGTCAAACACGTCCGAAAAGAAATACGGAACATGACGAAAAGGAGTTTTATCGCCCTTCAGCGACCGGGCACAATACTGTCCCTGTGAAACAGCATTGTCCCAATGCTCGATCCGCCTCCGTTTTCTGAAAAGCACATCCTGGTAATTCGCCACATCTCCCGCCGCGAAGATATCAGCATGACTTGTCTGCAGATATTCGTTCACCAAAATGCCGTTTTCAATATCGAGTCCGCTGTTCGTTACTACCTCAATTGCCGGAAGCACCCCGATTCCTGCGACCACCAGATCGCACCGCACGTTCTGCCCATCTCCAAGCATGGCCGAGTTGACCGCTCCATCGCCTTGAAACTCCGTCACCGACGTCGACTTGACCAGTCGCACACCTTTGGCCCCGTAGTAGCTTTCGAAAAATCTCGACATTTCCGGCGAGAACAACTTCTTAAAAACCCGGTCATCATTCAGGACCATGGAGACTTCGATCCCTTTTTGCGCCAACACGGCCGCCACTTCCATGCCGATGAACCCGGCGCCAATGACGACTGCAGACTTAGCCTTCTCGGCCGCATGACGAATGCTTTTCGAATCATTTAAGCTTCGCAAGTAAAACAGATTCTGAAGTTTGGAGCCAGGAATATTCAGGGTCCGTGGACGGGCACCGGTGGCAATCATAAGCTTCTGGAACCCGAACTCCTCACTGCCCTGAAGCACTAGACGCTTGTGTTTGACATCGACCGCCGAGACTTCGCACTGGAGTCTTACCTCGATGCCTTGCTTTTTATAAAAGTCGTCCGGATTGATCTTGATCGTATCTTCGCTATCCTTCCCCGCCAAAAAGCTTTTTGACAGTGGCGGACGCTCATAGGGAACCGCATTATCGGCCGAAAGAATGGCCAACTCCCCCTTCGCCAATCCCAACTCAACCAATTGCTTGGCTGCGTATCCCGCAACCATGCCTCCACCAAGGAGCACGATATTCGATTGATTCATGTGTAGCCTCGACTCTTCGATGCCAATTTCACGCCTTAGCGGCTAACTGCGCAACATCAAATCAGCATTCAGATGCATCAGTTCGCGGTTTGAGCGCCCGGTCAATGACTGAAATGTCTCTCCATTACCCTCAAAACGGGCACGGTCGAATTTTTCGGACAAGAAATGCTAGTCGTCCTGCACTCCCGTTCGCCCCCCAATTCCTACCGTGTGATCCAAATCACGCCCGATTGTGAGCGTCCGGATTGACTGCCTTGCCTGTGGAAGCATATCCTTGAAGTTGAAATTGAAATTCATTTTCAATATCACAAGGGCTTCGAGTACATCCCTGTTCCTGCTTTTTCCAGGTCCGCCTCGCAGCCTCCAGATGTTCCCAGTGATCGGAATAATGGGTTCCTGAAAGGTCGAGACCGGACAGCATGTTAGATGCCTTCATTGTCACCTTGCGCGAAGGAGTTGAGGCCGCACTTATCGTCGGCATCACTCTCGCCTACCTGACCAAAATCGGTCGGACCGAGCTCCGCAAAACGGTCTATGCCGCGTTAGCCGCGGCCTTCCTGGGCAGCATCGGCGTCGCTATCGTCATCTCCCGCGCCCATCTGAACGAAGATGTGTTCGAGGGTTGGGTCATGCTGGTCGCGGCCTTCTTCGTCATCACCATGGTGGTTTTCATGATGAAGACCGGCCGCAAGATGAAAGGCGAGATCGAGGGCAAAGTCGGTCTTCTGGCGGGCAATGACGCATGGTTCGGCCTGTTCATTTTCATCTTCCTGATGGTCTTGCGCGAAGGCGCAGAGACCGTCTTGATCCTGGCCGGCGTCACCCTGAACTCCTCCGAGCTGATGAGTTTCCTCGGCACCCTGCTCGGCCTGATCGCCGCCATCGCCTTTGGCGTGGTGTTCGTCAAGGGAAGTGTTCGCATCAACCTGCAGAAGTTCTTCCGCGTGACCACGGCGATCATGTTCCTGGTCGCCGCTCAGCTTGTGATCTCCGGCCTGCACGAGCTCTCCGAGAGCGGCGTGATCGCGTCGTCCAAGCGTGAGATGGCCATCATCGGCCCGATTGTCAGCAACGACTGGTTCTTCTTCGTCACCATCTTCGCGATGGCCGCGCTGATGGTGCTCTTCGAAGCCAAGCGCCGCGCCCCTGCCATCGATCCCTCCGCATCGCCCGCAGAGCGCCGCAAGGCCGCATGGACCGCCCGCCGCGAACGCCTATGGATGGGATCGGTTTATGTTTTCTCGTTCCTGCTGATCGCGATGGTGACGCTGGAGTTTGTGTACACAAAGAATGTCAGCGCGCTATCCCCTGCAGCGGATGTGACGTTCAACAACGGCAAAGTAACCATTCCTCTCTCGCAAGTAGCTGATGGCGACCTGCACCGCTACCAGGCCAAAGAGAACGGCACGCAAGTCCGCTTCTGGCTCTATCAGAAGCCCGATGGCAAGATCGCCACAGTATTTGACGCGTGCGAAATTTGCGGCGCAGTCGGCTTCTACAAGAAAGGCAACGGCGTCATTTGCAAGAATTGCGCGGCACCCATCAATCCCCAGTCGGTCGGTACCGCCGGAGGGTGCAATCCAGTTCCGCTGAAGGCCTTGCAGACAGCCGACGCCATCATCATCGAGGAGGCCGACATCGCGGGCGGCAGCCGCATGTTCGCGCAACAATAGCCGATGTTCGTCCGACTCGTTTACGAATCCTTCCGGCGGCAGAAGCGGCGCAAGATCCTCGCCGGCGCGGCGATCGCCCTGGGAGTTACGGTCGCCACAGCCATGATCGGCGTCGCGACGGATATCGGCGACAAGATCAACCGCGAACTGCGCACCATCGGCGCCAACCTAGTAGTCACCCCACAGGAAGATACGCTCGACGTCGAAATTGGCGGAGTCAATCTCAAACCCCCAACCGACGGTGCATTCCTGAGCGAAGCCGACCTGCCCAAGATCAAAGGCATTTTCTGGCACAACAACATCACCTCATTTGCGCCCATGCTGCCGATACCCGTGACGGCTTACCGAGCGGATTACGGGCAGGATGAAACGCTCGTCGGAACCTATTTTGCGAAACCGCTTTCCTATGGCAACGAAACCTTCACCACTGGGGTAAGAACGACGCACCCGTGGTGGAAGGTTGCGGGCGCATGGCCCGACGATAGTTCTCGCAATATTCTCGTTGGCGAGCGGTTTGCTAAGCGCTGGACGCTTAAACCGGGCGACTCGTTGATACTCGGACCAGCCTCCTCTGATCGTGGATCTGGCGGTAGCGTACTTGTCAGCGGAGTTCTTTCCACGGGCGGCGCGGAAGACGATCAGATCATCGCCCCACTCGCTTTGGCGCAGCAGATTCTTGGCAAACCCGATGCCGTCCGCCGCGTCTACGTAAGTGCACTCACCAAGCCCGAAGATGCCTTCGCCCGCCGTGATCCCAAAAGTCTCTCGGGCGCAATCTACGATCGCTGGTACTGCACGCCCTATCCGCAGGCGATTGCGCTGCAACTCACCGAAGCCATGTCGCACTCGCACGCCGAACAGATTCGCCAGGTCGCACAGAATGAAGGCGCAGTGCTGACCCGTATCCAGGGACTGATCTTTCTGATCACGCTTGCAGCTCTCATTGCCTCGGGGCTGGCTGTATCCGCCGCCATGGCGACCGCGATCTTCGAGCGCCGCGCCGAAGTCGGACTGATGAAGGCTTTGGGCGCAGGCAAACTCGCCGTGGCTTCCGTCTTCTTTGCCGAAGCTGCGTTGATGGCCCTGATTGGTGGCGCAATCGGGTTTGCCATCGGATCGGCCCTTGCCCATCAGATCGGCCTATCAATCTTCAATTCGCAGATTTCTATTTCTCCGGTGCTTCTGCCGGTGATTCTCGCCATCGCGGTGGTCGTGACTTTCGCCGGAAGCGCGATGGCCATCCGTCGCGCCGTCAGCCTCGACCCGGTCTTTGCGCTCCGAGGTGAACAGTGAGCGCCCCCATGTCGCATCAGGCCAAAGGTCTGGCCGCCCGCCGCGCACACTCCAAACACAGTTCAATGTTTGTGCGGATGCTGGTGCGAGCGGCAGTTCTGCGTCGGGGCCGCGCTGTGTCTGCCCTATTCGCGATGGTCGTCGCAGCCGCAGTCGCTACGGCAATGCTCAATCTCTACGTTGACGTTCAGGCAAAGCTGCAGCGTGAATTCCGCAACTACGGCGCGAACATCATCCTCGTTGGGAAAAACGCCGCTTCCCTTCCCGCCGCCGCCCTTCCCCGGGTGGATGCGACGTTATCCGGCCGCGGCATCGCTGCACCCTTTGCCTTAGTCGTAGCGCGCACCGCTGACGGCCAGCCCATCGTGGTGGCGGGAACGGATTTCGATCGCGTCAAGCAATTGGATCGCTGGTGGTCCGTGAGCAACTGGCCAGCGCAAGATTCCCACGTCTCAGAAAATCAACGAGAGGTGGGGCACCCACTTTCGAGTGACGTGCTGGTTGGAGTCCGTGCCCTGCCTCTGGTTTCGCCGAAGAACCAGCCTTTTGATCTAAGCTTTCAAGGCCGCAAATTGCATGTAACGCCTGCAGGTAGGGTGCAAACCGGTGCGGCAGAAGATAGCCGGATCTATCTCTCTCTCGCCGAGTTCATCTCCTGGACAGGAGTACAGCCCTCCACTATCGAAGTCGCAGCGACTGGCAATGCATCTGAAGTTTCAGGGATCATGAATCAATTGGCGCAGGCTATTCCGTCCGCGGAGGTGCGCCCGGTGCGCCAGATCATGGAAGGCGAAGCCAGAGTTCTAGGCAAGACACGCGCGACTCTGCTGGCTGCTGCCGCGCTGATTATTCTGACGGCGGCACTGTGCGTGCTCTCCACGCTCATGGGATGGGTTTTCGACCGCCGTCGCGATTTCGCCATCATGAAGGCGCTGGGAGCTTCCGAGCGCCTGCTGCATGGCTTCTTCGCTGCCGAAGCAGCCGTCCTGGGTGCAACCGGTGCGGTCATCGGATTTCTCCTCGGCATCGGCATTGCGGCCTGGATCGGCCGCGCCAACTTCCATGCGGCGGTCGTGCCACGACTGGGTGTGCTGCCGATCGTGCTCTTGGGCAGCATGGCCGTAACGTTAATTTCTGCGATTCTCCCGATTTCTTTGCTGCGCCGGGTGCAGCCTGCCGTCATACTAAGAGACGAGTGAAATGATTCAGATCAAGGACGTCAGCAAACTCTACCCCGCCAAGGAGGCGGGCAATGGCTCGGCCAAGGACGCCGGCGCCGGAGCTATTCACGCACTCGACCACATCTCCCTCCACGTGACTCCCGGGGAATGGCTGTCGATCATGGGCCCCTCGGGCTCAGGAAAATCGACGCTCGTCAATCTGATCGGATGCCTCGACCAACCCTCCTCCGGCGAAATCTGGCTCGATGGCCAAAACATGGCCGGCATCTCCGCCGCAGAACTAAACCGCGTGCGCGCCGAAAAAATCGGTTTTATCTTCCAGCAATTTCATCTCATCCCTTTCCTCACCGCAGTCGAAAACGTCATGCTCGCGCAATACTTCCACAGCATGACCGATGAGAAAGAAGCGATCGAAGCCCTCGCGCGTGTAGGGCTTGCCGATCGCTCGCGCCATCTTCCCTCGCAACTCTCCGGTGGAGAGCAGCAGCGCGTTTGCATTGCACGCGCATTAATCAATGATCCAAGAATCATTCTTGCCGACGAACCCACAGGCAACCTTGATGCGCAGAATGAAGAAATCGTCCTGCGCCTCCTGCGCGAATTTCACCAACAGGGACGCACGATCGTGATGGTCACGCACGACCCGGTCGTGGCGCGTCTCGCCGACCGCCGCATCGAGCTGCATCACGGCAAGATCGCCTCCCAGGAGATCTTCTCGCTAGCCGACGAAGAGCAACTCGATGAAGTCCTGGAAGAACTCTGGGTTCTCGAAGAACACGGCGAGATCGCCGAAGTTGAGCGCATGGAAGTCCACGGCGCTCTGCCAGTAAGCATGGCGATCGAGAAGATGATCGAGCTGGGACTGGTAGTTTCGGCCCCACATCCGCCGGAGACCCATGACCACAAGCCGTTTGTAAATCCCTGCCACGACGCACTCAAGCCGATGTCCGCCTCGATCGGCGATGGCACGATGATCGTCGAGTTGACTCCCCGCGGACGCGAGCGCGCCGGCAGCATCATCCGTCGCCATCGCCTGGCCGAGCGCCTTTTCACCGACAGCCTCGCCATGGACAGCGAGACCGAAATCGAGCAACAGGCCTGCAAATTCGAGCACATCCTCTCCCCCGAGGCGACCGACAAGATCTGCACGTTCCTGGGCCACCCCCGCACCTGCCCCCACGGCGCCCCAATTCCACCCGGCCCCTGCTGCAAGCTGCCCGCCTCCCAAGGCGCAAAACTCGTAGAAGCAATCCGCTCAAAATAGCCCCCAAAACCCGAAGCCTGTCACCCTGAGCGGAGAGGGATCGTGCGCGAAGCGAGCCATCGTGCGGAGTCGAAGGGTCCCTACGTGCACATCGGCGTCCGGCCCTGTGATGGTCGTTATTTGCGGAGGGTAACGACGCGAGCATCAACTGGTGAGGGCCCGGGTTCACTCGTGCCAAATTCGCGCTTCAAGGTCGCGGCTTTAGCCGCTGAGGTTTATTCTCGCAAATCTACGGGAGTTCCCGGATTTAAGTCTCCCCTTGGCCCAGCAGCGGTGAGGCTGAATCTCTTAAGCTCTTCGAAGCCACGCCTGAGTCACTCCTCCACGTCCAACAGCACAATCCCGTTCACCGGTACCTCAAATTGGAGCGCTCCGTTGCTGAGGTGAACCTCCTCGGACGGATTCGCATCCGCGAGCGAATTCAGCTGCTCCACCTGCGCGCGCGTTGGATAAACAGGCCTCCCCATTCGGGTGTAAGCCGCGAGAGTGTTCCCATGTTCCGCATCGGCGCGCGTCACCCGCACCGCCGCTTTCGAGGACACTCCTCTGATCTGTAACTCGAAGCCTTCAGCACTTCCCTTCTTATCCGGATCCACCAGATTCCAAGCCGCAATAATCAATTGCCCATCCGCCCCGCGCGTCACCAACACATTCGTGGCATCCACAGGAATCCTCTCCTGCCCCAGCTTATGCAGTACCGCGAATCCCGTGTAACTCGGCTTCTTGATCCCCCCCATGGCCATCAGCCCGAATCCGCCGTCGAACGGCTCGTGCTTGGGCCCACCCTCTTCAAACACATCGCTGAACGTCCAGAAGGACATCATGTCGACCTGCCGGATGTCATCCGCCAGTGCAGCCCCGACGTACTCGGTATCGCGCGCGCGCAGCGGCCCGAACGACGGCACATTCCACTCGGTCCACATGAGCGGCAGCTTCGGACGCGCCGACGCCGCAATCTGCCCATGTACTTTCCGGATCGCCCGGCATACGCGCTGATCCATCGGGATGTCCTCATGGGTGCCGAACAAATCCTCGACCGTGTCATCGGCGTACCCGTGGCTAGAAATGAAATCCACCGGAACATTCTCGGCCGCAACATGTCGAATAAACTCATCTACCCAGTGCGCCGACGAGGTAGAAGGTCCACCCACGCGCAGCCGCGAATTTACCACCTTCAACGCGCGGGCCGTGTGATCGTAGAGTTCGAAGTATGTCGCCTGTTTGGGATCGCCCGTCCAGAAATCGATGTTGGGCTCGTTCCAAATCTCGAAATACCACTGCGCCACTTCCTCGATACCATATCGTTCGATCAGGTGCTGCGCCAGCGCGCGCACGAGCGCGTCCCATTTCGCATAATCCTTGGGCGGCGAAACGATCGGGTGGTACCAGAACGGATGTGCATCCTGCCGCGCCGCCAGTTTCCTCGGCATAAAGCTGATCTCCACAAACGGCCTCACACCGTTGGCGAGAAGCCCGTCATAGATCTGATCCACATACGAGAAGTTGCAGACCGGATTTCCCTTCTCGTCTTCGTCGAACGCTCCAACTTCATCGTGCAGAATGTTGTGGAACCGCACATAGCGCAAGTCGGTAACCTTCTTCACCGCGCGCAAATCGTTGCGATAGCTCTCGCGCAACGTGAGAATGGCGCGCCCCGAACCGAACGTCTCCTCCCAGAAATGCGGGAACGGGTAGGCGCGGGCGTGAGCATCAATGGAGATCCGTTCAATTGAGACCTGTGTTTGAGCAGCGGTGAAGAGCGGAACTGCAAGCAGGAACCCAAGCGCCAGCCGAAGGCGTCTCATCGTGCTAGGTAAGGACAGCAAAGCCGTTGAGAGATTGACTAATCAACGCTCATTCATCTCGTCGCGCGTGACATGACGGCCAGCCTGCACATGTCGAAGCCGTGCCATCCGCTTCCTGTACTTCGCGACATCAGCGATATTAACCCCTCTATCCGAATATTGCTCGATCGATTCGCGAAAGGCAGCAGTCAGTGTCCGCCCCTCGGATCGAACAACAGCTCAAGCCTTTTCCATCACGCTTTCGTCGGCTCTGAAAGTAATCCGCCGCATCCTCGCTGGAGATTACAATGGCTACTACCGCGACTACAAATGACCCGACGTCCCACGATTGGTGTTTTCGACTCCGGTTTTGGAGGACTTACAGTTCTTAAAGCATTACTTGAAGTCATTCCGGGAGCCGACTATGCCTACTTCGGCGACACCGCCCGCCTTCCCTATGGATCCAAGTCGGTGGAAACAGTTGCCCGTTATGCTGTCGAAGCCTCGCACTACCTGGAGTCCCAAGGCTCCCAGCTACTCGTAATCGCCTGCAACACCGCGACGGCTCTGGCACTCGATCGAATCTGCGCCGTCGCGCACGTGCCGGTAGTCGGAGTAGTTGAACCCGGCGCCGAAGCGGCTGCCGCGGCAACGAAGAATCGAAAGATCGTTGTTGTCGGCACCGAGGCCACAGTCAGCAGCCATGCCTACCGCAAGGCGCTCGAGAGCAAGGGTCTGCAGGCTTGCGAAAAAGCTTGCCCGCTATTGGTTCCATTGGTTGAGGAAGGCTGGGTCGATCATTCTGTCACCGAACAGATCGCGCGCATTTATCTCACCGAAGCTTTTTCTGACGGTTTCCACGACGCCGACACGATGGTCCTCGGCTGCACACACTACCCGCTGATCAAGCCGCTGCTTCGCCGCGTAGCACCCCGTCACGTGAGCATAGTCGACTCGGCGGAATCAACCGCCCGCGCCGTGTCGAACCATTTCAAAGAGCTTCTACCAGGGCCCGACGCTGTCCAGGAAGAACGCCGTGCCGCGTCGCGCCTGAAATTCTTCGCCACCGATTCCACCGAGAAGTTCCGCCGCCTCGGTCAAATGTTTCTTGGTCATCCTATCGAACACGTCGAACACGTCGACCTGAAGGAATAGGTCAGGCAGGACAGACGCAAGTTAACAGTCAATGCATAAAGAGGGGAATAAATCGGCTGCTCCGCCAGTTCTCTGCCTTATGAGTGAACACGATCTACTCAAACAAGGATTCCTGGGCTCAACGGCTCCCCTGTACGCAGACGTCGTTCTTTTGCTGGAAATTGGGATGGGAGTCGCGCTGTTGCTGGGAGCGTTTCTGGCCCGCGTCCGGAAATATCGCTGGCACGCAATCTGTCAGTCGACGATTGTTTTGCTGAACCTGGCAGTGATCCTCACGGTGATGGTGCCGGCATTTCACCCGGGCGTCCTGTCCAAGCTGTCGGACAGCACCATTAGAAGCTACTACTGGCTCTCTACTGTTCACGGTGTTCTTGGTATCAGCGCGGAGTCGCTCGCTCTATACATTCTGCTGGTGGCCGGGACAAGAGTCCTGCCCCAGAGATTGAGGTTTCGCAGCTATAAATTCTGGATGCGAGGCACGGTGCTGCTCTGGTGGAGCGTACTCGTGCTGGGCGTAGCTACGTATGTGCGCTGGTACGTCCTCTAACTTGGTCAGCATTCGGCCACTCGTTGAATCCACCCGGCCAGATTTTTCGCGTCGAGGAATTGTGGGGCAAGATTCGGATAGCTTCCTTCAAGCAACACTTTTACTGTGTCTTTCGCAGGCTCAGCTCCATCAAAACAACGGCGTGGATCCAATGCATCTGAAAAACGTCATCTGGCAGGCGCTGAACACGCGGCAGTCGCACTTCGCCGAATCGTCGGGGAGCGCGCGAAGATTCATGCGTGAAGTGACCTCGCTCTGCGCGTTCGCGGAACCCAACGACGACGGATACGCCGACTTAGCTTCTCTTGCGGGTGTTAACGGAACGGCCGCGATATTCCTCGACCGGCCCTACGCACCGCGAGCGGCCTGGGAATATATCGTTGGCGCCCCTCTGCTGCAGATGATCTGCGATAACGGACATGGCTCCCCCCCGCTGGGGTCCTCAGCGAAGATGCTCGAACTGGGAGATAAAGACTCTCCGGAAATGCTCGAACTCACCGCTCTAACCAAGCCCGGCCCCTTCGGCCCGCGGACTCACGAACTCGGCTATTATGCAGGAATTCGCGATAACGGAAAGCTGGTCGCCATGGCCGGGGAACGCCTGAAAGTTCCCGGCTTCACCGAAGTCAGCGCCGTATGCACGCATCCCGATCATCTCGGCAAAGGCTACGCCGCCGCCCTCATGACCGAGGTGATGCGCGCAATCCGCGATCGTGGTGAGACCCCTTTCCTGCACGTCCGAGCCGATAACGCCCGCGCCATCGCCATCTACGAACGCCTCGGCTTCCGCACAGCTTGGGAAGGACACTTCGCGGTTCTGCGAAGCGCGGCTTCGGCGAGTGAAGCAAGACTCTCCTGATGAGGCGGTTCACAAAGCGAGTTCTTACGACGGCAGTGGGGAGAATCGCTGTCAGCCGCCCCCGCGCTGGGCATGTGGAAGCAGGAAAAGTTTTCGGAAAGCGCGCGGTTTTAGCCGTGCCGCTCAAGGGGATCTTAGAAGGGCTTTAACCCCTCAGGGCCACTCAGTACAATCAATACAAGTGGAAGTCGACTTCCACAGCAATCTGCACCGGCACTGGATGCCCATCTTTCATCGCCGGCTCAAATCTCCAATTCTTCACCGCCTCGATGGCTTTCTCATCTAGCCCCATGCCCAAGCTGGACTGCACGTGGATATTGCTGGGCCGCCCATCAACTCCCACGACCAGGGCCAGCGTGCAGATTCCCTGATATTTCGCCTTGCGGGCTTCTTCGGAGAACTCCGGCTCAGGCTGATAAATCGGACGTGGCGGCGAAACGCCGGCACCCACGCGGAAAATGCCTCCGCCGGTACCGCCACCTTCGCCGGGACCATATCCGGGCCCTTTGCCTTTTCCAATGCCTCCGCCTTCGCCTTCACCAATGCCACTGCCCGACCCGGTTCCGTTGGAAGGCAGCACAGCATGCGACATGGGATCGCCGAGGTTAGGCATATTGTTAGAAGCAAGCTGTACTTGAGGCGGCACAACGATGGTCGGCTCAACCGCCAGTTTAGGATTCTGAACCCGAATCACCGCAGCCGGAGGCGTGATCTGCGTCATCGAAAGCTTTGGCAGCTTCCCTTTACTGGCCTGCAGCACATCGCGATCACCACCGCCGCCACCGCCGCCAACTTGTGTCGCAGCCGGCTTGAGTGGAGGCAATTCATCCGGCGACACGATGAGGGTAGTCACTTTGGTTTTCGGCGCCGCCGTTACGACGCGCCGTGCGACCAAAACTCCCACGACGAGCGCGACCCCGATCAGCGCGTAGTACCCAGCCGCGCCTGCAGCTCCGACCTTCCAGTAGGAATAGAAGCCCCAAATGTCCTTGACCGGCTCAGGCTTCGATTCCAGCTTCAGTGGCGGCAGTTTTTTCGGGAAGAAGAATTCGTCGAGCTCGCGGAAGAGCGACCGGTAAAGGGGCTCCTCGAACTGCTTGTCCGTGATGAGCAGGTTCAGTTCCGGCTCATGTCCGGGGGGGGTCGGATGCATGGATTGGGATGCCATAATTCCCAGTTCGAAGTCCTTATGATACCTGTGCGGAAAAATGAGTCAGTAAATTCAGTAAATTAAGAGAACGTCTTTACAAAAGATGAACGACGCTTCCCACAAGTTGCTTCGAATCCTACACGATTTCGTATATCAAAGAGAATCCGCACCCCTCCCATGGGCGCCATTTCTCCTAAGCGATTGTAACTCTACTCTGCCACTTCTCACAGTGCATTTCGCAGCATGATCTGGCTCCCGAAAAGACATGTCCTTGTGTAGCGGCGGACGCATTCGTCCGCCCGCGACCCCGGACAAAGCGATGGTCGCATGCCTAAATGGACGTTCCCCTCCGCGCTCCCTATAATGAAAAGATTCAATCATTTGGGAGAAGTTACTGAGTGCCACTCGATCTCAAGAAGACGATCAATCTGCCCAAAACCGCCTTTCCCATGAAGGCCAATCTACCGCAGAACGAGCCCAAAACGCTCGAACGCTGGGAGCAGATTCGGATCTATGACCGCATCCGTGAGGCCCGCAAAGGCGCGCCCGTTTACCTCCTGCACGATGGTCCACCCTATACCAGCGGCCCCATCCACATGGGCACGGCAATGAACAAGTGCCTCAAGGATTTCATCGTCAAATCGAAGACCATGTCGGGGTTCGATGCTCCCTACGTGCCAGGGTGGGACTGCCATGGTCTGCCAATCGAAATTAAGGTCGACAAAGAGCTGGGTGGCAAAAAGCTAACCATGCCGGCCACGTCTGTCCGAGCCGCGTGTCGTAAGTACGCCCAAAAATATCTCGACCTGCAGCGCACGCAGTTTAAGCGCATCGGCGTCTTTGGACGTTTCGACCGACCCTACGCGACCATGACACCGCAGTACGAGTCGATCGTGCTATCGACGTTCTTTTCGTTTTACGAGAACGGATTCGTTTACAAGGGCCTGCGGGCTGTGTACTGGTGCATGCACGACGAAACCGCGCTGGCCGAAGCCGAAGTCGAATACGCGAACCACACCAGCAGCACGGTTTGGGTAAAGTATCGGTTGCTGGACGATCCCGCGCAGCTCGATCCCGCTCTTGCGGGGAAAAAAGTTTCCACGATCATCTGGACCACGACGCCGTGGACGCTTCCGGCCTCCATGGCAGTCGCGTTTCATCCCGAGGAAGAGTACGTTGCGATGGAATCGGGCGGCGAGGTGTACATCGTCGCCTCCAAACTGGCGAATGAAGTCGCTGCCAAATGCAATCTGGCTGCTCCCAAGCCGCTCGCGCACTTTCCCGGGCAAAAGCTGGAGCGCCTGAATTTCCAGCATCCGTTTCTCGATCGCAAAGTCCTTGGCGTGCTCGCCGAGTACGTCACCATGGACACCGGAACCGGCGTAGTCCACACCGCGCCTTCACACGGCGCCGAGGACTTCATGACCGGCGTCAAGTACGGTCTCGATGCGACGAGCAACGTGGACGAAAAAGGAATCCTGCGCAACGGCCTGCCGGAGTACACCGGCCAACGCGTCTGGGACGCGAACCAGCCGATTATCGAGTTGGTGAAATCACGCGGCGCCCTGCTCCACACGGAAAAGACCGAGCACTCGTATCCGCATTGCTGGCGTTGCCACAACCCGGTGATCTTCCGCGCGACCGAGCAATGGTTCATCTCGATGGAAACGCCCATGCCCGGCGGCAAGGGCAAGAACCACACGCTGCGTTCACGCACGCTGGAAGAAATCAAGAAAGTGAAGTGGGATCCATCCTGGGGCGAAGAGCGGATGTCGAACATGATCGAGACGCGCCCCGACTGGTGCATCTCGCGACAGCGCGTCTGGGGCGTGCCCATCGCCGTGCTTCTGTGCGCCGCCTGCGGCAAGCCGCTGAACGACAAGGCCATCAACCAGAAGGTCGTTGAACTCTTCCGCAAGTCTGGCGCCGACGCCTGGTTCACGCCCGAGTCCGACACGATCTTGCCTCCTGGCACCCAATGTCCGCATTGCAACAGCACCAGGTTCGAGAAGGAAACCGACATCTTCGACGTGTGGCTCGAGTCGGGCGCAAGCTACCTGGCGCTCATTGATGATGAGCCAAGCTATCTCTGGCCATCAGATCTCTACCTGGAGGGCGGAGATCAGTATCGCGGATGGTTCCAGTCTTCCCTGCTCTGCGGCATGGGCGTGCGCCAGACACCTCCGTACAAAGGCGTGGTCACTCCGGGATGGACGCTCGACGAAAAGGGTCAGGCGATGTCGAAGTCGCGCGGCAATGACGTCGACCCGGTCGACATCTCCGGCCGATTGGGTGGAGAAGTTGTACGCCTCTGGGTAGCGTCTGTTGACTTCCGTGAAGACGTCGTCGGATCTGAAGCGCTCATGCAGCGCGTGGGTGAGAACTACAAGAAGATTCGCAACACCTTCCGCTACATCCTGGGCAATCTCGAGGACTTCGATCCCGATCGGGACGCGGTTGCCTACGAGCACAGGGAAGCGCTCGATCAGTACATGCTGCGACAGACCGCTGCGTTCGCCGCCGACGTCCGCACCGCATACGACGAGTTCGCCTTCCACAAGATCTACCACCGTCTGAATCATTTCTGCATCGTCGACCTGAGCGCGTTTTACTTCGATGTTCTGAAAGACCGGCTCTACATCTCCGCGCCGAAGTCAAAGGCACGGCGCAGCGCCCAGTCCGCGATCTGGCGTATCGGCGAAGCGCTCACGCGTCTGCTCGCGCCCATCATGACGTTCACTTGCGACGAAGTCTGGCAGTATCTGCCGAAAGTTACGGGGCGCGAAGAGAGCGTACACTTGGCGCAATTCCCCGCCGCAGCAGACATTCTCGGGAGCGTAGCCAAACCCGAACCAAAGGCCGACGAAGAGTGGACGACCCTTCGTTCTGTCCGCGACGAAGTCTTGAAAGCACTCGAAACTGCGCGCAACGAGAAGTTGATCGGCACTGGCCTTGAGGCGCAGGTGCTGATTACTGCCTCCGATCCTCTCTATTCCCTGCTGCAGCGTTATGCCGATCAACTGCGGTATCTGTTCATCGTTTCGCAGGTGCATTTGGCCCAAGGTTCCGGAAATGGCACCGGCAGCGTCAAAGTCGAAGTCAAAAAAGCCGACGGACTGAAGTGCGAGCGCTGCTGGAACTACTCAACGCACGTGGGTGAAGATAAAAACTATCCCATGATCTGCGAGCGCTGCAGCGCGGTGCTGAAGGAGTTGCAGTCGGAGCCTTCGAAGTGAGCTCCGCAATTGCCTCGCGGCCGCGCCCTGCGCGTCCCTTGCCCGCAATCGTTGTCGCGGGCACCATCTGCGGGGTCCTCGACATCACGGCCGCCTTTCTCGTGTACGGGCTGTTTGGATTGAAGCCGATTCCCCTGCTGCAAGGCATCGCCGCGGGATTGCTTGGACCGCGCTCGTTCGCGGGAGGTCTATCGACCGCCGCGCTGGGCCTGTTCTGCCACTTCTTGATTGCGTTTTCGGCAGCTGCCGTCTACTTTGCGGCCAGCCGAGGGTTCTCTTTTTTGCTGCAACAGCCTGTCGTCTCTGGTGTGCTGTACGGGATCGCAGTGTATTTCTTCATGAGATGGGTGGTGGTGCCTCTCTCGGCGGCGAAAAGCGGTCCGTTCTCGTTTAAGATGACCATAATCGGATTGCTCATCCACGTCATCTGTGTCGGTTGGCCGATCGCATTTGCGGTCCGACGATTCACTGCATAACCGCAGAGTTCCCCATTGCTATGATGTCAGGTCGACATTCCGAATGAGTCATACGGCGCGCGCCATTCACTTTTCATTAGCCCTGTTCGTGATCCTGCTCGACCGCTGGACCAAGCATCTGGTCGCGGTGGACATTCCCATCTACAGCAAGGAAATCCCGATCATCCCCGGATTCTTCAGCATCACGCACACGGAGAATACCGGGGCGGCATTCAGCCTCTTCGCCGACTCGCCGTCGCACTGGAAAACGGCGGTGCTGATTGGTTTCTCGTTGATCGCGATGATCGTGGTATCGATCCTGCTGTGGAGACTTTCGCGCCCGCTGACGATGACCGGGATCGCGCTGTCGCTGATTCTGGGGGGAGCCGTAGGAAATCTATGGGACCGAGTGACCACGGGCCGCGTGATCGATTTTCTTCTGGTCTACGTGAAGACGTATCGGTGGCCGGTCTTCAATCTGGCCGATAGCGCGATTGTGATAGGCGCAAGCCTGCTGGTGCTGGAAATAATCGTCGCCCGCCCGAAAGTGTAGCCCCGGACGCTTTCGCCCGGGGTTGCGCGAAGCGCGCAATGAAAGCGGCTGGTGGATTGCCGTATTTCGCTTCGCTCCGGTTGCCGCTCGCTGCCTTCCCCCTTCGCTTCGCGCAGGGTCAGCTTAGCGGGGCGGACGAATGCGTCCGCCCCGCTACACGAACTAGCGCAGATCGACCTGGCCGGCTCCTACATGCGCATGCAGCCGGTACTTCCCTGGCCCGCTTTGATTGAACGATCGGAACAGGCCGCCCTTCTCCACGTCAAAGGCCGCCGCGTTGATTTCGCCGCTGTTCACTGAAGCATCCACGCGTGCGTATTCCTCGGTTTTGCCGACATCGACATTGAGCTGACCAAAACTCAACTCGATATCCTTGTCGCCCGTCACATCGTTGACGTCCAATTGCCCGGCCATCATGCGCACATAGAGCGCGGAGGACTTCGGAATCTCGATCCGTACATGGAAATTGTTATGTGTGCAGCCGGTGACTCGAAGGTCGGCGCGGTCTCCGGAGATCTGCAAGCGAACCCTCACGTGGTCCCGCTCCGGATAATACGAAACCCGGAAAGCAGGCTTGTCGCTCCCGATGATCTCGATGCCGCTGGAGCACAGATCCATGCGGACCCGGCCTCCGGAAACAAACTTGGCCTCTACCGGAGTCTTTCCCAGTTCGTCGATCTTGGCGTCTTGTGCAAACGACGCAACCGAAGCGATGAGCAGCGCAATGAGCGGGCTTCTCATAAGCACACCCTCCCTTGGAATCGGATACGCAGGGCGCGCCAGGTTTGTTCCCTGGCACAGGTCTCATCGGAATCTGCAGATCTGCTGAGGAATTTCCGCCACATGGGCGCTTATAGGGTAGGCGCTGATGACGCGAACCGGTGATTGGACTCCTCCCCCCGGGGGGCGCCTATCGGAGTAAGCGCCAATGGAAAGGAACACCGTAATGAATGCAAGCATTTCTCAGTCATCACCGCCCTCTTGCTCTTCAGTCTCATGAGCTTCGCCGCCACCAATCCGTTGAACAGCCCGCAAGGTCTGGCCCTTGACTCCAAGGGCAACCTGTACGTCGCCAACAACCGAGGGAGCCAGATCCTGATTTATGGCTCCGCCTACGCGCAAATGACGGCTAAGACGATCTCAAAAGGCGTCAGTTCCCCGTCGTCAGTGGTCGTCGATGCGCTCGGCAACATCTTGGTCGCGACCTTGAGCGGTGGGCCAAGTGGCACCGGAACCGTGACAGAATATTCATCCACGGGTGTTCTGACCGACACTTTCACCGATGGCATCGATTACCCGTATGCAATCGCGACAGACGGCATCGACCCGCTCAACGTTACGACCGCAGCCACAAACATCACCAGCACGCTTGGGCTGCGTTTGGAACCCGCGCGTGACGATCACAACGCTGAGCGCCCGCGCTGTGAAATGCCTCCCGCAAGAATAGAAATTCGTCAGAGACACAACGAGAGGTGCGCCCGAACCGTCGGATGAGTAATCTTCAAGCAGGCTGTACGGGGGAGTTAAATCGGTTTAACTTCTGAATGTATGTCTTTGGTTATAAAGCGATTGCAGGCCTTATTTTGCACAGGGATGAAAGGCTCTAACTGGCGCGAACTCAGCAGGTTAGAACCAGTGCACAAAAACTGGTGCAAAGCTGCGAACGGAGGCTCTCGATTTTTGCCTCTCCAGGGTAGGCGCCCTCACTAAACCAAGAACTTGCTCGGTGAAAATCCGTGTGGATCGGTGGCCAATCGAAGCTAAGGAATCCCGTACAACTGCCGGTACACGCTAGCGTTCCGCATGATGGCCTGCACGTATTCGCGAGTCTCGGTGAACGGGATCGATTCCACAAACTCCGCCGTGTCCCGATACTTTCCCTGCCCCATCCATTCTTCAACGCGGTCGGTGCCGGCATTGTAGGCCGCCAGTGCGTGCTCAAATGATCCGCCAAACTGATTGACCATGCCGCGGAAATAGTGTGTCCCTAGTTGCAGATTCACCGTCGGGGTGTAGAGTTGGCTAGCGCTGTAGCGCTTCAAATCGACCTGGTGCGCGACCAGCTTTCCGGTGCGAGGCAGCAGCTGCATCAGTCCGACAGCATTCGCGCGCGATACGGCGATCGGGTTGAACTCCGATTCCTGACGAATCAACGACGCCACGAGATACGGATCGAGATCGTTGGCCACGGCAAACTTTTTCAAGTCCGTCCAGTACGGGCGAGGGAACAAAGCTTCCCAGTACTCGCGTGGAAGATTCGGAAGATCGACCGCGAAGTAACTGGGCACAGAACGTTTCATCACCTCGATAGCACGATCGTAGTGGCCGGTATCGATGTAAAGCTGCGCAGTTTCCGCCGGCAACCAGCTCTTGTCTTCATCGTCGCTGGCTGCTTTGTCGAGTTCACGCACGGCGAGATCGACGAGGCCTCCGTTGCCGAGTAGTTTCGCTTTTTGGTAGTGCAGGTCGTCCGGCGGGGGTTCCGCTAGCGTGATTTTGTCTCCATGTTCCAGCGGAGGAATGCGGTCGAGCAGCGGATACGTGCCCGGCGGGTCTAATCCGGCGGGAAGTCTCTGTAACCTCTCCCGGGCCAGGCACGCATAGTAGTAGTTCCGATAACGGTCGGAGAGCTTCTGGTAAAAAGCGCGGGCCATCGTCGAATCGTTATCTTCTTCGGCCAGCCGGGCGCGCCAATACAACGCCGCATTCGCCTCATTGCCGCCAGGATAAGCGGCAATCTGTTCCTCGAACAATTTCTTGGCATCGTCGTTCCGCCCCATGCGCAGCGTGAGCCACGAAGCCTTCCAGTGTGCATACGAAGCTTTCGCCCCCTTGGGAAAACGCTGTTGCAGTTCGCGGAAGGCGTCGAGCGCCTGGTCGTATTCGTGATGCACGAGGTGAAGGTTCGCAACAGATAGGAGCGCCGACTCCAGCCAAGGGCTCGTTGGTGCAGTCTGCCGAAGCTGATCGACAGTCTGATAGAACAAATCGTTTTGGTCCGATGCCCAGGCAACTTCCGCGAGAATGTAGAGCCGTTGCGCATTCTGCTCCGGCGTCGCGCCCGATAGAGATGCCAGTTCGGCCTTGGCTTCACGGTTTTTCCCACCACGATGCATCGCATCCGCCAAGGCCAGCTCCAGCGCGGGACGTTCCTCTGGCGAAGCGTGGGTGGCGAGTTCGCGATATTCATCGGCAGCATCGGTGTAACGCCGCGCCTTCATCAGCAGGTCGGCACGGGTCTTGCGTTGGGCTGTCGTGGGCTGGGTCGCGATCGAAAGCTTCTTCAATTCCGTGTTCGCGCCGTCGGCATCCGGCGAAGTCGGCATGTTGTAGTAGACGTTCGAGAATGCGTCTGACGCCTTCGCCGTCTGCCCTAACCCGGCGAACGCTTTACCGATCGCCAGTTCGACATCAGAGCGCGCCGGCAGTCGGTCTTTCCCGAGAAGCTCGGCAACCTCGGTAGCCCTGCCATCGGACAACAGCGCGTTCGCGTAACTCACGTGGGCATCGCGAATCAGCAGCGAGTCCGCAAAATTCGCCTCGAAATTCGCCAGCGCTGCCATCCCTTCGGCCTTGCGTCCCGTCTGCAGATAACAGGTGCCGAGATAGTAGGAAATGTAGTCGCCCAGATCGCCTGCCATGGGCTTGGCGCGGTTCAGCGGTTCAATGGCCTTAACGCAATCGTGATCGAGAAAATGGGCATAGCCCACCACGAGCCAGGCGAGCGCGCCCGCGTCTTCCTTGGCATGGGCGTGAGCGTAGGCCTCAACCCCGGCATAACCGGCAGGCGTACGGTCGGCGATGAGCTGCTGTGCCATGGGCCGCAAGGTGGTCGAAGCCACAAAGGCTTGACGGATCCGGCGCACCCGTGGGGAAACTGGCCTCTTTTTTCGTCTTGTGGTGCTTCGCGACGTGGTTGCTTTTTTCGTGGCTGCTGTTGATTTGTGCGGAGGCTTCTTCGCTCCCGATTGATCGGGCTCGGTCTTGGACGCAGGCGTTTTCGGCGCCGTGGGAGATTGCTTATCCGGAGAATCAGCAGCGGCAGGATTGGTGGATTGCTGCGGGTGTCGCGCGGCGAGAGGGCGCGCAACCGCCGGGAGCCCGCATAAGCCGGCCAGAGCGAGCGTCCACCACCACTTGAGACCTGTTCGTACCACTGTTTACTTTGGATGCGCGGAGAAGCGCTAAACCCAGAACCTGTGTGAAAGCTTTTAGCTTTTAGCTCTTGGCCTTTGACTAAAAACCAACGGCTAACAGCTAAAACCAGTGTTACTTCTTGAAGTTCGCGCCCATCACCGAAAGATCGTCTTCGGCGAGGCTCCGGACCACTTCCCTCTGAAAATAATCGCCGCTCGCGGCGGGCGTGCTGCCATACCGCTTCGTGTACGTGGCACGGCTTTTATCGATATCTTCCCTCAGGCGATCGTACAAGTCCTTGTTACGGCGGCCTTCATTGACCTTCGCCTGGTTGTAAAGTTTGATCTCATCGACCAGCAAGCGGGCAAAGCGCTGCGCCTTGCGGTGCGTGTCGGCATCTTCGGCTGAAAGCCCTGCAAATGGGTCGGCAGCCGGTGCGGCGGCCGCGCTCGCCGATGCAGCGGACGCGGCAACTTCGACGACCTCAGCGGCCGGCTCTGGTTCCGGCTCCGGCCCCTTGGCGATGTGCTTCGGAGAATGCGAGGCAAACGGATCCGAGTAGGAACTGACCGTCTGCGCGGGAGATGCAACCGGAGGAGGTGGCGCCATGCTCGGCATGGGCTCGGCCACTTCCCTCTGCTGTGCTTGCTTGCGCAGCGACGCCACTTCGAGCCATGCGCTGGTGGCCATCACCAGAACTTCAAGCGATCCTGCATCGAGCAGATTCTCTGCGCCCCCGTCGGCATAGAGCAGAGCCGCAACTTTATCCTTGAGTACCAGCGGCAGAATCAGAATTTGCTCGTTAGACGGTCCGCCGAACTGCGTGACGAAGCGGCGGTCCATCTCTGCAATATTCGCCGGCGTAGCCATGCGGTTCTGGTACGCATGCGACGCAGGTCCCGCCGTCATATCCAGCGGGAAGTCTTTGATCAGGCTGTCATCTTCGAGGCCGCGCGCCTGCCATCCAGTGGCGGCGCCCCCCTTAACAACAAAGAGCCCGACGCGGGATGCATAGGAAGTGCCGGCATCGAGCAGAGCCTTAAGAATTTCTTTTTGCGTGCTCCCGGCATGAACGCTTGCGATCGCCTGCACCAATCCGCCCGATACCGGGGTGGCGCCAACCGCGGAGGAGCCGTATCCTTGTTCCGGCAATTCCGCCAGTACTGCGTCGACAATCTCAGCCTGCAGGTTGGGAAGATGCCGCTTGACAACCTGTGCGACCGCACGCTCAACGATTTCGTGGAGTTCCTTAGCCATTCTCAGAAGACCGCTCTCATCGGGCAACCCGAGCCCTGGTAGATGACCGGACGGACAGTGCCCTAACTACAGATTATAGGAGTACTTTCACGCCCACAGGAGGGTACCGAAGTACCCTGTTCGTCCGGATTACGAGCGCGTCGTCTTCCGATTTTATAGCAATCGCCTGAAGATCAACGGCGCGATCTTGCCGAAAGGATTACTCATCTTGACACCGGGCCGATCCCAACACGTTTTCGACGGGCGCGGCGAACTGGGGTTCGAAATGTCTGTTGGCGGCCAAACTTCAGTGAATTTGAGATGTTTCGCCGATTGACCGTGACTTCTTGCAAGGAGATGGCAGGCCGACCTTGTGGTCTGCATCCGCGGCATCTACGGGAGTAGCACCCCTTCCATGAGTGTGATTTTGGGAAACGGGAATGAAACCATTCGGACAACGGTGATGTATACGAATGTGTCCTGCGATTCTACGGTGATTGCGGATGTCAATGGCGATGGAAAACCGGATATGGTGATATCGGGCACACTCACAGTGCTGCCCGGGAACGGCGATGGCTCTTTCCAGCCGCCGATCACTACTCCTTTCTCGACCGCCCTTAGTTTCTCCACCAGCTCGGCTAGCACTTCATTGGCCTATCGCTTTCCGCTGCTTTCAGACTTCGCCCGCTTCGAGTTCCGTTCCCTGTTCTTTGTTCTTTCCAGCGCGATTTCGATCATGCCTCCTGCTCCATGAATCAGAGATCGAGGTTTTACACGCGATGCATGATCTTCTCAGTGGTAATTTATTGCTGTTGCTGTAGGGCCAAGTCAACAGAGAGAACATGTCAAGCGGTCAGTCAACTAGCATCGATGCTACGGGGGGGAGTCGGTCTGAAGACTTTCGCGATCGCAGTCATCGCAGGTGATGGCATCGGCCATGAGGTTGTCCCAGAAGGCATTCGTGTGCTCGAAGCGGCCGGCTCTCATTTCGGATTCGGGTTCGAATGGCATTCATTTGACTGGAGCTGTGAAACGTATCTGGCATCAGGCAAGATGATGCCGGCCGATGGTCTCAGCCAACTTCGTAAATTTGATGCAATATATCTCGGCGCAATCGGACGCCCGGATATTCCGGATCACATTTCTCTCTGGGGCCTGTTGATTCCTATTCGTCGCGCCTTTCAGCAATACGTCAACTTGCGGCCGGTCCGGTTATTGGAAGGGATCGAGACGCCACTTAAAAACAGGAAGCCCGCCGACATCGACTTCACGATCGTGCGCGAAAATAATGAAGGAGAATATTCCAACATTGGTGGCCGAATCTATGAAGGAACAAAAGAGGAAACAGTCGTTCAGCAGACCGTTTTCACTCGAACCGGAGTGGACCGCGTCCTTCGTTTCGCATTCAATTTGGCGCGTCGCAGAAAGAAGCATTTAACTTCCGCCACTAAATCGAATGGCATCATCCACACTATGCCATTTTGGGATGAACGTTTCCGGATACTAAGTCTCGAATATCCGGACGTGCGAACGGACCAGTATCATATCGACATCTTGACAGCGCATTTTGTTCGGCATCCGGACTGGTTCGATGTTGTCGTCGGCTCGAATCTCTTCGGTGATATTCTTTCTGACCTTGGGCCTGCCGTGGCAGGTTCTATTGGGATGGCTCCTTCCGCGAATCTTAACCCCGAGAGGGAGTATCCATCGATGTTCGAACCAGTCCACGGTTCAGCACCCGATATTGCTGGCAAAGGCATCGCAAATCCCATCGGACAAATCTGGTCCGGTGCGCTCATGCTGAGACATCTCGGTGCATCTGAGGCGTCTGACGCTATCGAGGATGCGATCGCTACGACTTTGGCCGAGTCTTCTGTTCGCACATCGGATATTGGCGGATCATCGTCAACTACGGAACTGGGGGAGGCAATCGCTCAACGGCTCAGGACGCCCAATAAACAGCTTTCGAGGCCCAACAGTCACCCATGAACCATCTCAGGTCCATTTCAGATTTTAATTTTAATTTCCCAGTTTCTTGCTTAACTCGTCCACTTGGCTCTTTGCCCATGTGTCGTCAGGATGCTGCACGAGGGCATTCTTGTAGTCGGTGATCGCTTCCTTCAATTGCCCATTAGCCTGATGCGCCATGGCCAGAATGTGGTAGGCCCAAACTGAATCAGGGTGATTGGCTTTGAAATTCAATTCCATCACAGTGACTGCTTCACGGTTCTTATTCTTCGCCAACAGTTGCTCGCTGAGTTGGTTCAATGGCGTCTCGCCGAAATCGTATTGCCCGCCGCCATAGTAACGACTGCGTAGTTCGTTGTAGAGCGACACCCCGGCTTCAATTCCTTCCTTATCAATTTTTTCCCCAAGGACGGCCTGTAGCGGGCGAGGCGTGGTTAGACCGCGACGACAGGTTCCACACTCCACGCGCACTCCTGTGCCCTGAACTTGGCTGATGTAATTCTGGTTGATGTTAGCCACCATCTGCAGCATGATTCGCGCTGTTTTCTTGGTTTGCTTATCGTCAGAGGCAAAGTTCATTGCTTTGTCGGGTTGCTGGACGTGACAGTGATTGCATCGAACCCCAAGCGCAAATGCGAAACCCCGCATGGTCTGTTCCAAGTCGTGTTTCGCAATATCCTTTGGGAGCACTTGAAGATTCGTGAACTTGTCGGGAAATTGTGCGAACGCAGGAAATGATGCCATGACGACAATAAGAAAAAGGCTATTGTGGAGCACCACCATACCAACTCCTCCCGTTTGAATGAAATTGGGATGAGCCGATTGTGCCAAAGCAACCATCAGGGTGCAACCAATCATGGAAGATGTCTGAGGTCAATGGTTGCTAACGGGCGAGTTTGCGCTCTTTGACCTGATTCGGTGCTTAGGGCGTTGGGCAGTCGTACAGAGGCTGGGACGATCGCAAGGCTGCTGGCGAGCGTGGCCTGTCTGTGGCAGAATCGTTCCGGCTGTAGTGATGGGATTGCGAGGGGGTCAAGAGGCTTGGGGCAAGCCACCGATCCCATCACCAGGCCACGGCCGCGGTCGCTGATTTAACAGAAAATTGATGCCCCATGAAAAGGAGAACCGATGAGCCGACCTTTGAGTATTTGCTTCCTGGCAGGCAGCATGATCGTCTCGGCCTTGGCGGCGTCTCACTCTCCTCACACGTCGATGGCCGGAGCCAGGGCAAATGTTTCCAAAGCAACCATAGAGGGCCTGGTACGGGATGTTGCCTGTCCCATTCAGAACCTCTCGATGGCAATGCGACGAACTTCGACCGCAAGTGCGTAGAGGACTGCGTCAAGGGTGGCTCGCCGCTGGTCATTCTGACCCAAGACGGTCGGCTGTATTTCCCCATCTCTGCCAAAATGCCTGATGCGGATCAGCGGCAGGAACCGGTGCCCTTCGTCGGCAAATATGTGCGGGCGAGCGGAATCGTGTTTGAGCGAACCGGGACTCACGCAATCGTGATCACGGAAGTTAAGGAAATGAAAGAGGTCCGCCTGACGATTGATAAGGAATAACTCATCTCCACCGGCCCTGCTGCCATCGCTGCCTGTTGAATTTTGGAAAACCGCAAACCGTTGGCGACTGGACAGTTCACATCGCCGGGGCCATTATCGCGATATTCCTTGTCTGGTGGATGCTAGGGATGTATGTACTGTAAGAACCCCGGACGCGGTCGATGATTGAAATCGAGATTGATCAACACAGACAAAGCCATTGCTCAGTTTTCGTCACCGCGTGTCCCTCCACAGCAGATACAGCCAGTAGAAGATCACGACGACCAGTTGGGCTCCCCGAGCGAGTATTGCCATGTCCAAGCGTAGGACGAAGCGCAATAAATGCTTGATTACGTCGATCGCGCGACCCTCGGGGCGGGCCCCACATCTGGGTGGCGGGTGGCAAAGGCATCAATCTTCAGAGTGCGGACCAGCCGGTTCATAGTGTCGCCGTGTATTCCGAGTTCACGGGCGGCTTTGCACAAATCCCCGCCGATGTTCTCTCTGAGGGCACAAGATTCCTCGGGGCTGTTGCCGGCGCTGACTGTTCTCTATTCATAACTCAGCGCGACGCTAGGCTCGACGCGCGTAGCGCGACGTGCCGGAATGTAACAGGCGAGGATAGCCGCGCCAAACAATATCGCCGCTGCCGAGCTAAGCGCTGCTATATTGGTCGTTTTCACTCCGACCAGCAAGCTCGCGATCCACTGCCCCGCTCCAAATATTGCGGGCATTCCGATGCCCACCCCGATGACAATCAGCAGCAGCGATTCGCGGAGAGTGAGCCAAAGCACACTATTGCGCTGCGCCCCGAGCGCCATGCGAATTCCAATCTCACTGGTACGGCCCTTGACCGCATAGGACACCACCCCATACAGGCCTATGCACACCAGGATCGTCGCAAGGGGACCAAAAACTTCAGCGAGCTCGGTTATCGTGCGATCTGTGGTGAGTGATTGAACAATGCGCCCTGTCTCTGCTGCAGCTTCGCTCATGTCCCGATAAGCCTCCGATCTCCACACCACGGCGTCCGCACTTCCAGGTTCTCGCGCTGCAATCCATAAGATAAAGGTTGTTCCCGGGCAACGACGCTTCATGGGTCCGCAACTAACCTGCTAGAACTTGAAGCTAGAAAAAATCAACAAGTCCACTGTCAGTTCTGACAGGTCCCGCCAGATATTGGCGGCCGTGTCGGGAATCTTCGTACTGCTTGGTGGGCTGGTAGCTTGCCACTCCGCTCCTGACACTTCCCAACAAGAGTCCATCGACGATTTGCGGGTACAGGTCCGCCAACTGGCAGACCAGGTCGAGCAATTGAAGAAGGAGCAGACCGCCCCCGCCGTTCTGCTGAACCATTACCGCAATTCAATCGGCTACGTCTATGGCGTCTACCATGTGGGCTTCGACAAGGGGCGTCCGAAAATGAGAGTGCGGATTTCAGGCACAGGCTTTCTCGTTGGCGATGGTCTGCTGGCCACGAACCGCCACGTGGCCGAACCGTGGTATCGCGATCCTGATGCCAAAGAATTGATGGACCGCGGCGCCACCGCGAGCCTTGAGAATCTCGTGGTGTTTTTCCCCAACTCTCCGAAACCTGTCCGACTACTGGCAGGCCCGATTTCGAAAACTTCCGATCTCGCGGTCCTGCGGATGGAAGGCTCCGAACTCACGCGAACTCTCGCGGTGCTACCTCTCGCAACCTCGCCGGGTCCTGCCGGACAACTCGTGATGGTGATTGGGTATCCATTAGGCACACAGGGACTGGTCGCCAGGTCCCCATCCGAAATTTATGAAAGGCTCGCGTACCGGAACAACGATATGGAGGTGGTAAGCAAACTGGCAGCAATGTCGTTGATACGGCCGTCCACTACCTACGGACATCTCGGCGACGTTGTCGGCGACAAAATCGTGTACGACGCGCCGAGCGCCCATGGCGGCAGCGGTGGTCCAGTCCTCAATTCGAAAGGCGAAGTCATTGGCGTCAACTTCGCATATATGAACGGGTTTTCCGGGAGCACGCTAGGGATTTCGGTCGATGCCCTGCGACCAGTGGTGCACGACGCCGAGATCTCCGCCAAAAGCATACCAAGCCGCATGCCGGCGCCGAATCCTCCCCAGTAACGACCGCCCCCCGATCTCCCGCTGGGACATCAGATCAACGGGCAATCAGGGACCCGGCAGAAAGAAGTAGTGACCCTGTTTGGTTTCTGCAAAAATTGCTGCCGTGGGGCCGATTTCCAGAGCCATTTCAAGGATGTTAGATAAACTCCCAAGCTAGCCAAACTTGATTTTGGTGGTGTTTGTAGTCTTTGGGAGCGTGTACTGCATCGGCCACTACCGGTTCTTCTCTTTCCTGTTTCGTATGATCTTCAGTCCCCTTTCCTACGCTTCAAACCCGGCAGGAGCAATGGTCTAATCGGATGCTCGCCAACGTTAGGTCACACTACGGCGTTGGGTAGTCCCAAACATCGGGCGGCAGCTTATCTTTGAGTGCTGCATACATGGCGTCGCGGAACAGTTTTAGAGCCGGATACGGTCGGAGGGCAATCGTGCGTTCCACAATCAGCCCCTGCTCGTTGTCCACAATGATCTCCATGCTCTCGAACTTGTGGCCATCCATGGTCCCCACCCAGCGCAAGAAGGTGGTGCGCTCATCGAGCTTAAACTCGGCTGTATAGGTACCGGAACCACGCGTATTGCTTGATTGAGTGAAAATCGGCGCGATGAGTTCTCGTCCCTGGATCGGCCGTGCCAAGATGGGGCTATTGAATACGATGTTGTCGGCAAGTAGCTCGCTAATCTGCGCGAGTGTAGGCTTACCGGATTCGCGTAGTTTCCGTAAAGGATGCATTGTGATTCCCCCTATGGTGTGTTATTTGCTGCTGAATGAGACCCAAAGGCCTTGTCCTCGCGGATTTTTCGCCACTACGAAGTGGAGAATCCCGCCCTCTGCTGCGGCTGGTATCTGCTGGAGTCGAAAACAGGAGAGCCTTCGCCATCGAGGCTCTCCTGCTGCTTCACGAACAACTAGCTATAGCTAGCTTCGGCCAAGGCCAGATCCAGCTTCGCGGCAGTCGACCGCAGTGATCTGAAGCCTGCGCGAACTTCTTCCGATAGGAGTTTCGGCTGTTCCCAGGCCGCAAAGTGCCCACCCTTGGGGAGCCGGTTGTAATGGATGAGTTTGGGATAAGCTTTCTCCGCCCAGCTCCGTGGAGCAGGATAGAGTTCGTCAGGAAAGACGCTTATGGCAACTGGGATGGAGACACCTTTGGCATTGAAATATCCTTTGCCGAAGTACTCCCAATAGAGACGGGCACCAGAAAGCGCCGTGTTCGTCAACCAAGTGATCGTTATGTTGTCGAGGATGTCGTCGCGGGTGAGACCCTCGGCTTGTCCTTGAAAGACACGTGAGATCAGCTCGTAGCTGCGCGCGTCGTGATCAAGGAAATACGCTGCCAGGCCGACAGGCGAGTCGGCGATTCCGTACAATGTTTGAGGCCGCAGTCCCATTTGGAATCCGTAGGCGATTCCCTTTTGATATACGAACCGCAAACGCTCGTAAGCGACCTTCTCGTCGGCTGAGAGACCCGATGGGGCCGGCTTCCCGGAAAAAGCCGCCTGGTCAATCTCGGCTGGAAAGATGCCAGGCATATTGGTGTGGATGGCCAGCAATTCCGGAGCCGCTTGCACGCCCATCAAATCTACGATGACGGCGCCCCAGTCGCCGCCCTGCGCCACAAATTTCGTGTATCCAAGACGCTTCATCAGGGTGACCCAGGCGCGCGCGATGTGGTCGGGATCCCAGCCGGGCGCACTCGGCTTGCCGGAAAACCCATAGCCCGGCATTGACGGGATCACCACGTCGAAAGCGTCTGATGTAGTTCCTCCATGGGCCGTGGGATTGGTGAGCGGATCGATGATCTTCAGCTGCTCGACGACCGAGCCAGGCCAGCCGTGCGTGACGATAAGCGGCAACGCGTTTTCATGTTTCGAACGAACGTGAATGAAATGAATGTCCAGCCCATCGATCTCGGTGATGAACTGGGGGAAGGCGTTCAGTCTTGCCTCGCACCTGCGCCAGTCGTACTCTGTCGCCCAATAGCGAGCCAGCGCTTGAGTGGTCACGAGCTGTACGCCTTGGGTGGCATCTGTTACCGTTTCCCGCTCCGGCCACCGGGTCGCGTTGATGCGTTTGCGCAATTCGGTCAGTTCTGCTTCTGGAATGTTCACTTTGGGGAACGGACGAATCGCATTCCCGTCGACTGCCTGCTTGTTACCTTTTGTTGTAATGGTTTGCGTCATAGCATCCTTCCTTCTGAGTAGCTTTTGATTTTTAAAAGGTCAATCCTTGAAATCTTCGAAAGGGCGACGAGCGACGACATAGGCGGCAAACCACCCCGACCAGTGGTGCTTCGGAGACGATGGAGCGGCCCCCCGCCTGGTTGTTTCGTGGCGCGTTCGTCTTTTTATAGTTTGTGTTGCGCACGTCCCAATCGAAGTAAGTTTGAATCAGTGAATCAAACCAGAAGGAATAGACGTGATTCAATTGGACGATGGTATTAGGGATACCTTCGTATTAGCGGGTAATTGAGTGCAATGGCGATTGATCAACAACCGTCTTTTGGATTGCTTTTTTGAGATCCTTTCGTTTCTCGTTCTGAGCCGATCGTTTCAAACTTAGGCTATTTGTCGGAGAAGATATGGGCCCGGCGCATGAACCGGTACCAATATGTTTCCGGCACTCTGTTGTGTGGGGTGGTCGCATCACCATCTACGTTAATGTTTGATTGTTTCGCAGCCAGTCTCGCCAGCGTGCGGGACCTGTCTGGAGTGCTGCTGCCATAGCGGATGAATAGAAGCTTGCTGCTGTTCTGTTGCGCCCACTGAAGCCATAGTGGTTCGACGTCGCCGTACATGCAATCGAATCCCCAGAGCTGCTTGATGTTATCCGAATACATTTGAGTGGTTGTCGCGATCTGAAGCATGGGCGCTCCGCCGCCGGAGTGGCAGGCAATCACCAGGTTGCCCAACGAGGGAGTGGTGGAGAAAGGGCCGTAGGCCTCGAGCGCTTCGAGGACCTGATCGAGATAGCGGGAGAGTCCGCCCGAGTTGGTCAAGTTTCCGGATTGTGAGGTTGGGCCTAGCGAGGGGGCCACGAGAATCACGTTCTTGTTGCCCACGTTCACCATCTGACGGAAGTGGAAGTTTGGATATTTGTCCCAATAATCGTCAATCGTTAGGGATGGCGGATATTCCTTGTTATCGTGATGCCCCATCAGCCACAAGATCATGTCGACCTGATCGGGGACCCGATAGTTTTCAGGGACAAAGATTCCAGTCTTTGGCGCGGGCGCATTCTGTCCACCAAGGTCAATGTTGACGTAGTAGGTTTCCGACTTTGGACTATTTTCGCTGTAGAGCAACGGTGGCGCTGCCATAGAATCATTCCTTCGGAAGTTGCTAGAAGTAGTGTTTCGATCGCTGAAATCGTTTCACCAGGGTCCCCAGATGGTCTTTTTCGTTGCCTGCGAGTGTAACAAAGGCAAAAAAACTGACTTGACTTCGACCGGCCTTCTCGCTGCTCGACTTAGCCCGGTTTGGCGTCGGTTCACTCTTCTTTCCAAAATTGCCATTCTTTTTCAAGGGTCGGTCTCCTTATCCGATGTGATTGCACCGTTGAGTGCGCAGATCACTGGTAGCTTGTGGCTATCCGTGATCGGGGATCGACCGTCCTATCCCATCTACCGGGTGGAGCGAACCAGTTCCCGGGCGGGAGTTGCACCCGCTGAAGTCCAGCGCTGTTCACGGCGCACTTTTTCACCAATTGAGCGGGAGCTGTGGTAATGTCCCACCCGTACAAGTCCTTGCTTTCCTTGTGTGCTAAGGCAATGGTACAAGCATGACCGAAGGCACGCGCACTGACATCGTATGGACCCATTCTCTGACGGGCAATCTGTGGTGGTTGCTGTCTCCGGCGACCGCTTTGTTTTATCCCCTCGCAGTCAGGGGCCTGCACGAAAGTGGCCAGCGGCTGCGTCGCGACAGTGGGCCGGGCGATGCGGCGGCTTGGATGGTCCTCGCCATCTCGGTCGCGCTCGTCTATGGCGTACCTGCCGTCAGTATCTGGGTCGCATATCTGTTGGGGCGACATGAAAGAACTTCGCAATCGGAATTGCTGGCCCATCGCCTGGCGCACCTGACGGTGGCGTGTCCATCGCTCTTTGTGCTGATCGGAGTCGTCTTTTATCTGCTGCACTCCGCAAACGAATCTGTGTTTTGGTGGATTTTCTGGTTGGCTGTCCTTGCCATCTCCGTGTGGAACATGCGCAGGCAAAGAACCGAAATGCCTGCCTCCTCTATGCCGAACTCCATCCCGTTGAGAGTGGCGCACGGCACTTCGGCACTGCTGATTGTGCTCATCTTCCTCGCCTGGCATCTCCTGAACCACGCGAGCGCCGCATTCAGCCTTGAGTTCAACAAATCAATGATGACCACGCTCCGGAACTGGTATCGCTCGGAGTTGATCCAACCGATGCTGGTGACCTTGATACTGTTTCAGGTGGTCAGCGGTCTCATTCTGCTCCGTCGCGCCACGGCGACGCGTGCCGATCTCTTTCGTACTGTGCAGACTTCCACCGGCGCGTTCTTGACTGCCTTCATCGTCTCTCATCTCAATGCAGTCTTCATTCTGGGTCGTGCGGTCACCAAGGTCGATACCACCTTTCTTTGGGCGTCCGGCGCTCCGGTCGGTCTGCTGCCCGACGCCTGGAACGTGCGGCTCCTTCCGCACTACTCGCTCGGTGTTTGGTTCGTCATCATCCACATGGGACTCGGTCTGCGAGGAGTGCTGCTCGCTCACCGGGTATCGCCGCCCACAGCCGACCGTATCGCATGGGCAGTGGGCGCACTCGGGGCGGCGTTCGCGGTAACGATCACCGTCGCGCAACTGAGCGTCCACGGCGCCTAATACCCGTATATCCGGCGGCAACGCTCGCATCGAGTCGCCAGGATGTTACTGTCAATTGGTGAAAACAGCGATAGCGCAAGCTTGCGCCGTCTGTTCGCCCGCGAACCCCACGTAGGACCTTGGCGGCATCCCCAAGCGGATTTAGACTACGAAACGCTTGTAGCTATGAGTATTTCGAAACGCGAACCACGATGGCCCGCTTTCCTCGCCATGCTGTCAGCCGCAGGGGTCTTCTGGGCCCTGCCCGAACCCCTTTCGCTGGGACCAGGCTGGCTGCTACTGGCGATGATCTTAGTGCTCATGATCCCCATCGTGATCACGAATAGCCGCGGCTACTTCAAAATCACAAGAATGTTGACCTTCACCGCGCTGGCCCTGATCACACTCGCGATGATCGCATCGCTCATCTTCCTCATTCAGGGAATTCCCTTACATCGTGAGATGCCTAAGGCGCTACTACGCTCAGCTTTGGCACTCTGGATCACCAACATCCTGGTCTTCGCCTTGTGGTACTGGAAGCTAGACGCTGGTGGTCCGTTGGGCCGCGATCATTCTCGCTGCAAGATCGCCAGCGCCTTTCTCTTTCCGCAGCTTTCGAGCGACCGCGAGAACTACGACGGCTGGTCTCCGCACTTTCTCGACTATCTATTTGTCGCATTCAATACGAGCACCGCCTTCTCGCCGACCGACACTGCCGTTCTCGCGCGATGGGCAAAGCTGGCAACTATGCTGCAATCGCTCATTTCTCTCTCGATTCTCGTCCTTCTGGCTGCCCGGGCTGTGAACATTCTCTAGAATGATTGTCGAAATCAAGGCATTACCCTCAAAATGCCCAAGTCAGCAGGTAACAGGTCGGTTCCCGGTGGGTTTCAGGACAGCAACCTCAGTAACCTGTGCGTTGTCATAGCAGTTGGCAGACAATCCTGCTTAAACAGCGAGTCTGCCGCTTCGTCCAAGGACGCCTACATGATTACCATCTCGTTGATTGGAGTCGCAACTGCGCTGCTGCTATGCGCAATACTGGCGAAAGCATTTGCCGATGAGCCTAAGGCGAACAAGTCGCAAAAGGCAGAAATCATCGCGCGCCTACTGGCTTTATCTGAGACGGAGCAAAAGCTTTCAGAGCCTTCTTCCTCTGTGCGATTGAGGGCACCGGTACCTACGAAGACCTCGCAGTTTGGCTACCGGCCGTCGGTTCGCTCCAACAACTAAAGGTCGAGTGTCGGAAAAAAGTAAGGAGACGCCTCGTCCACTTTGGATGTCGCTTGTGGACGCGGTACTCGCCTCAGTGACGGACTAATTTCGTCGGATCTAATTCGTAGCCTTCGTCCGCGACGACTCTCTCGATCGCCGTCCTTAGGGTGCGCTCTTCCGCGTTTTTGGGTAACCCACAGTGACGCTGTATCACTTCTTCGCCACTCTCGATCCTGAGCAGCCAGGATGATTTGCGCTCGTCCCATGAGAATTCCACACGATCTGCGCGCATGACTTCCTCCACACATAAACCGATTGTAGTGCCTAACCGCGAGATAGAACTAGCACCGTCAGTCATCCCCTGCTACATGTGTCGCCAGTCAGGGGCCGGGTGCACGCGGTTGGGTTGATTCGACACCGTGTTACTTACAGGAAGGGACAAGTCAAACTCCTTGCCGTGAAAACGGCGGTCCATGGGATTACCGGTGTGAACCGGACGCTGAATGTTGTGTTGCAGGTGCAGGGTCCGTCCTGCCACGACGGTGCCAGTGCCATCGACCGTGAACATCTGTTCCCAGCGAACGTTCCAGTAGAAGTGCATGAGCATGTGAAACTTGTTGGCGGGATCCTGGGCGACGAGCATGGTACAGAACGCGAGGCCAATATCCGCGTGATACAGGAAGTTGTTGGGATGTCCGGGAACGCTTGTGTTCTTTACAATGGACTGCCACGACCGGCTGGGCTGGTCAAACAAATGAGCTGGGAGATCTAAAAACCCCGACGCCGGCATGACTGTTCCCGCGGGAAGCTTGTTCGTCCCGTTGGGACCAATGGCCCCGCCCGAATTCAGGCTGTCATACCAGACTTCAGTGGACCCGGTGTCCGTGTCGCGACACACAATCTGATTGCTCCCGGTGATCAAAATGCTGCCATCGCGATCTCGCGCGCCACGATAGCGGGCATAGTCAGTACCAATATATTTGAGTTGGATAAAACCAAGCGTCCAACCCGCAATGTTCTCGCCCGCTGTTCCAGTGAGCCGTATCGACCCGTATGCGTCGATGGTTGGCGAATTGAAATCGAAGCCGACAAAAGGGCCGGCGTCCAGCGTCACCGATGGAGGAATGCCAGGCAAATGGATTGTCCCCAGGATGGGCAGAACCACATCAAATCGGTCGCTGCCGGCTTTCACTGACAGGCTGGTATTCAGCTTGCTGATCGTAGCCATAGCTACCTCCCCATAATCGATAAATTGTCCGAGGGGTTTCGGCTGCAGGGAAGGACTGAAGAATAACGCTGTCAGCTTGTGGAAAACAAGGCCAGACGACGTCAAGCATTTGCTCGTCCTCTTGCTAGGGCTCCTGCATTGAGCGAGAGGCCGGCTTGACACTGTTCTTTCGCCGAATGTAGGTTGCATAGGCAAAATTCCCGGTCCCGCCGTGAAAGTGCGCCCGCTGGAATGGGACCCTCAGATCGTATCGGTTAAACCTGAGGGGCCAGGGAGAGAGCATGTTAATTCGCAAGTCTTGGATGGTGTTGTGCGCAGCAGTCCTAACGGGCGGCGTTTCCGCGCAGAACCGGCCCGACGCACCGGAGTTCGACATCAAGGCTCACTACACCAAGTACGAGTTCCGCATTCCGATGCGCGATGGCGTGAAGCTGTTCACGTCGGCCTATGTGCCGAAGGACGCCTCGCATGCGTATCCGTTCCTGATCGACCGCACGCCTTACAGCGTTGCGCCCTACGGCGTGGACTTGTACCGCACACAGCTTGGGCCGTCGCCGGATTTCGACGAGTCGGGATACATCTTCGTGTTCCAGGATGTGCGCGGGCGGTACATGTCGGAGGGCAAGTTCATCGAGATGCGTCCGCATATCGACGACAAGAAGTCGAAGCAGGATGTCGACGACGCCAGCGATCTCTATGACACGATCGATTGGCTGCTGAAGAATGTTCCGAACAATAACGGGAATGCCGGCATCTGGGGAATTTCGTATCCGGGATTCTTTACCTCGGCGAGCATGATCGATTCGCATCCTGCTCTGAAAGCGGCTTCACCGCAGGCTCCGATGACAAACCTGTTCATGGGCGACGATGCCTATCACGGGGGCGCTTTCATGCTGGCGGCCAACTTCGGCTTCTATAACCAGTTCAAGCCGCAGGAGAATCCGGAACTTCCGCCCAAAGTATCCGTGCCCTTCGACTGGGGAACCAGGGACGCGTACGAGTTTTACCTGAATGCCGGACCGCTATCGAATTTGGAGAAATATCTGAAGGGCAAGAGTGCACTGTGGGACGACCAGGTGCAGCACGACACCTTCGACGGCTACTGGAAGGCGCGGAACCTGGCTCCGCACATGAAGAACATCCAGTGCGCGGTGTTGACGGTGGGCGGATGGTTTGACGCGGAAGACCTGCAAGGGCCGTTCAGTACGTTTCGTTCCGTCGACGAGAAGAATCCGGGAATATTCAACGCACTCGTGATCGGCCCGTGGGTGCATGGAGGCTGGGCGCGATACAACGGCGAGCACTTGGGGCGTGTGGAGTTTGCCGCGAATACCGGCGAGTACTACCGAAAGAACATTCTGTTTCCGTTTTTTGAGCACTACCTGAAGGGCGCGCCGGATCCCAAGCTGCCCAAGGCCTACGTGTTCGAGACCGGCACGAATGTATGGCGGCAATATTCGGCGTGGCCGCCGAAAGATGCGGAGCGCAAAACCTTATATTTCCAGGCGAACGGCGGTTTGTCGTTTGACGGACCCGCATCAGGGGCGGCGTTCGATGAGTATGTAAGCGATCCTGCGAAACCCGTGCCATTTGTGAACTACGCCGCGCTCAATGTGCCGCAGGAGTACATGCTCTCCGATCAGCGGTTCGCGGACAAACGCACCGATGTGCTCACGTATCAGACGCCCGTGCTCGAGGAAGATGTGACCATTGCGGGTCCGATTTCTCCACGCTTGTTCGTTTCGACCAGCGGCACGGACTCGGACTTTGATGTGAAGCTGATCGACGTGTATCCAGCGGACTTTCCCGATAGCAAGCAGGATGCGCCTCGTCCCGAAGATCGCGACAAGCCACGCAAAGACGTCTCAATGCCGACCTTCGCCATGGGCGGATATCAGCAACTGGTGCGCGGAGAGCCGTTCCGGGGAAAGTTCCGGCACAGCTTTGAAAAGCCGGAACCCTTCACACCGGGCAAGGTGGAAGAAGTCAAGTTCACCATGCAGGACATCAATCATACCTTCCGACGCGGACACCGGATCATGATCCAGGTGCAAAGCTCGTGGTTTCCGCTGACCGACCGGAATCCGCAGACGTTCGTCAACATTCCCGAAGCCAAGGCGTCCGACTTCGTGAAAGCGACGGAGCGCGTCTATCACACGAAGGAACAGGCCTCGGGGATCGACGTGGAAGTGGTGCCGCGAGTTGCGGCGAGTCGGAGATAGGGAAACCACGGCAACAGGTTGCACGCGAAAGCCCGGATCTTGACTCCTATCGTCAAAGAACAGACGGCTGAAGGCCCAATGCCAAAACTGGGTGGACGACCAGCAGACCGTGATCGCGCTGTTAAACCTCATTCCGGCGGCTGACGGCGGGGCCGAAGCCAGCCTTGCCGGTCGCGTGGTTCCGGGCATATCGAGCGACGCACTTTATCAAGCGATTTTGCGCTTTCAAAAGAAATATTTTCCAGCACAACAATCGGGGTTCGTCGATCCCAGCAGCCCCGTTCTCGAGCGGATGGAAGCGCTCTCCTCGCGACCGACCGCAGCACTCAAGCCAACTGGGCAATGGGGACGAGGCCAGCCGACTGGTCAGCGTTGGCTATCGAGTCGTCTTGCGAACAGATGATCGAGACCGAAACTCAAGCGGAGTCGGGAGGTCTAAGGGATCGTCACTGGGTCGTGCTGAGGTCGAGGATCGATCGGGCGGGGGGAAACGTGAAGATGAAGATCTTTACCTACGGCGATGGAGACTATCAGGTCCCGAAGAAGGGCGTCCTTCCGTTGGATGACTTTCTGATGAATACTACGGCTACGTGGCGGCCAGGCCGTAGCGCGGCGAATTTACGCCGAAACAGAAAGCACTTCCGAGCCGCCTCGGCACGCTCCCTTTCGCTTCGCTCGGAGTCGAGGGCGGAAGAATGCGTCCGCCGCTACACAGATCGTGGTCGATTCGCCAGAATCACTGGTTACCGGATAGAATAGTAGTTACTTTTGGTGCGTCTTAATTCGTCTGAAAATCCTGAATCGCTTGGACAATGGGAGCCATCCAAAACAAAGTAGCAGGGCCTGTTACTGACGAGCTGGCGCTCGTGCAGGCAGCCAAGCGGGGTGACGACTCGGCTTTCGAAGAGCTGGTTCGGCGCTATGACCGCAATGTTTTCCGGATCGCGCAACACATCACGCAAAACCGCGAGGATGCCGAAGATGTGGTGCAGGAAGCGTTCCTGAAAGCCTATGGCAACCTGGCGCAATTCCAGGAGCAGTCGAAGTTTTATACGTGGCTGGTCCGGATTGCGGTCAATGAGGCCCTGATGAAGTTGCGCCGGCGCAAGCCGGAGCGCACGGTTTCACTTGACGAAGACATTAAGACGGAGGACGATTCCCTTCCCCGCGAAATTGCGGACTGGAGTCCAAATCCGGAACAGCAGTACACGCAAGCTGAGTTACGTGAGATCTTGAGCAAGACGATCCAGGGCCTGCCTCCGGGCTTTCGGACGGTGTTCGTGCTGAGAGACGTAGAAGGTCTCTCCACGGAGGAAACAGCAGCGGCGCTCGAATTGAGCGTTCCTGCGGTAAAATCTCGCCTGTTGCGGGCACGCCTGCAATTGCGCGAGCGTTTGTCGCGCTACTTTCAACGGCGCGAACCGGGCAATGGCAAGAACGATGGTGTGAGAGGTGAAGATGTCAAAAACAAAGACGTGGCAAGCGGAGATGGCAACCTGTGAAATGCTCTGAATTCCTGAGTGAGCTGACCAGCTACCTGGACGGCGTCCTCGACGAAAAAACCAAAGCCGAGTTGGAAAATCATCTTTCGTGGTGCCACAACTGCTACGTTGTTTGCGACACAACCAAGAAGACCATCGAGATCTACCGCGATTCTCAGCTCTACGAACTTCCTGAAGACCTCCGCAGCCGACTTCGTTCCGCAATTATGACGAAGTGCCAGCAGCAGCGCCGCCGCGGACCGCAAAGCATGTGAAGCAGCGCTCAGTGGCGAGTGGCCTGTTGCCAGTAAATTGAGGATCGTCATTGTCAAATGATCACTGGCCACTTTCATTCTGTCAGCATGCGCACCGTTCAATCACCTGTTAACCAGTAGCATCCCTGCATGCCACATCGTGTCTGTCCCTGGTGGATTGGTTATTTGCTGGTGAGCCCGATACGCAAGTGGCTCGGGCAGGATCCCGTCGAAATTCTGTCTCCTTACGTTCGGGAAGGCATGATCGTGCTGGAGCCGGGTCCCGGCATGGGATTCTTCACGGTTCCCCTTGCGCGTCTTGTCGGCTCTTCGGGACGAGTCATCGCCGTCGACACGCAGCCGAAGATGATTGAGGGACTGAAGCGGCGGGCGGCGAGGGCGAACCTGCTCGATCGTATCGATGCACGCGTCCCTTCATCCGATACGATGGGCATCAGCGACCTTCAGGGCAAAGTGGATTTCGTTCTCGCCTTCGCGATGGTGCACGAGTTTCCCGATGCCGCGAAGTGTTTTGCGGAAGCGGCGCAAGCGCTGAAGGCCGGAGGCACTCTGCTGCTCGCCGAACCGAGTGGCCACGTTCGCGACAAAGATTTTGATCGCGAACTTGCGGCTGCTGCCGCCGTCGGACTCGCATCCACCGCGAGACCTGCAATTTCCCGGAGCCATGCTGCCGTGCTCAGCAAAGACTAGCGTTCCCGCACGATGGCTCCACAGGCTCCCCGATTGCTGCCCCGTCTGAACCATACAAATTCCTGGAGTATTTCCGGAATGATGTGTTCAAAGGAGGTGACACTGTTGCGGCGGAGGGATCCGGAGTATCTGTAACTTCTTAGTTATAAAGGAATTGGCAGGACCGGTGCAGGGAAATGCCACGAGGGCTTAAATCCTCAACCTTTTTGGCAATCAGTGAATCTAAGTATGGGAGTGGCGAGAATGGCTGTAACGTTCACGTAGGGGGCGTCACTCTCAGTACAGTACCGAGGAACTGGCATACACGCTCAGGTATGGAAGGTGGGGTCATGATTGAAAGATTGGTAGACGTGTTGTTCGGATGCAAGCACTCCCGTTACAGCTTTCCGGTAACCATTCGTCGCGCACAGCGCCGCCCCCAGGCCGCTGCATTGACCGGAACCTATGTTGTCTGTCTGGATTGTGGCAAGGAATTCGCCTACGACTGGCAGCAGATGAAGGTCATCACCTCTCCCGCGCGACATCGCGAACAGCTGGCCGAATTGGCCAAACACGCCGCATAAAACTGCAGAACAGCATCGAGGTTGAAGGCTACTGGCTGCGGACTTAGTTCCGTTGGGCGTCAGTAGTGTGCTCAAGAGCGCCCCCGTCGGAAGCCGAAAATCCTCGCAGCGTAGCTAACCGATAAGAGTCACGCGATCCGCTCGACGACGGGTTGAGCTTGGCGAACTGGCTCGTGCGAGTCGGAGCCATGGTTGCGAGCTCCGACCGATGGCTTATCGTCCGGCACTGCCCTGTTGCCGTTGATCGCTCCATTCGTCGAATGTTCGAGATAAACGAATTGTGTTGACCCAGCGAAGCTACTTCCCGCGGACTCGACCACTTCCGCGATTTGCAGCAGCAGTGCTTCGCGAAGCGCGAGAAACTCAGGCCACTTTTCGGTCAGGATATAGGCGAAAAGCTCGAGTTCGATGGCCTGTTGTCCAAAATCCGTGAGTCGCACGTAAGCGGTTTCTCGCTCCACGCGCGAACTTTCCGCGAGCAGCGACTGAATCCCGTTCAGCACTGATTTCAATTGTCCAGCGGTCGTCTTGTAATTCAGCTGCAGGTTATTCCGAATCAATATTTTTTGGCGGCTCGCGAAGTTCTCAATATTGGCTTGGGACAGGACTCCGGCGGGAATGGATAGCAGCGTTTGTTCCGTGGTACGTAAGCGTACCGACCTCAGGGTTATATCTTCCACAGTGCCCACCCGGTTCGAGATCGAGCACGTGTCGCCAATCGCAAGCGCCTTGTCGGTCAGCAAAAAGACGCCGCCCAGCAGATTCTCCACGCTCTTTTGCGCGCCGAACGCCACGGCAACTCCGCCGATCCCAACTCCTGCCAATGCTGTCTTTGTGTCAACGCCTGCAATCGTCAAAATTACGAAAATCGCAACGATGGCGAGCACCGCGTTGAAGACCCGGCGACCTAACAAGATGAGCGATTCTGAACCGGACTGGCCTCTCGCTCTCGCCAGGATGCGGGCGTGCTCAAACAAGAGGTGCATGATCCGGCCTAATAACCAGGCCAATGCCAGCACCAGGAAAATCGAGATAAAGTGCGAGTACCGGATTCGGAAGTTCACCGACGAACTGGCCAGGAAGACGCACGCACCGTGAATGATGAGGGTCAATACGGTGATGGTCGGCCAGCGAAGCCGGCTAGTCCATACCTCGAGACGCGCTCGCTGTAGTGGGGAAGTAATCATCTTTCGGAAAGGAAAACCTAACAGACGAAAGAGGACCCACAGGAGCAGTACGGGGAGGCCAAGCGATACTGACCAGAGAAGCCATTGAGCCACAGAGATATCAAATAGGGTGTACTTTGAGAGCGCTTCTGGCATCACGCGGTCAAGCCAGGCCTCTTCCATCACGCCGTGCAGGACCTGAACCTGTTCCAGTGTCTCTGATGAAATGAGCCAAATCTCGCCCGACACAGAATCTTTGACGCGCACGAGGACGATATCGACCGCCTTATCCTTCATCTTCAAAGGTCCCACGTGTTCCCGATCCGGCGGTAATCCATCATCCAGTGCCCCCGCGGGCGAGTCGCTGATTTGTGAAAGCGGCTGGCTGAAATAACGGTCCATCAAATCCTTTAAATCGTGGGCTAAGACGGAGGCATTCGGCTTTTGTTTATCGGTTAGCTGCATGTAACTGGAGGCGGCCACGAAATCCTCATGATGAGTCGCGCGGATAAAGTCGTTGATGGTGCCACGCGGGGTACCACGGCCCAGGGGGTCTTCGGCCTGGATCTCCGGCTCTGCAGCTTTCGCCTGAGATTTCAGAGCGGTAGAGAGCTGGGCTGCCGCGGAGAGGGTCAGGACCGCTAGAAACACTGCCGTGCGAGCAATGGGAATACCGTCGACCAGCACTTGTTGGAAGGTGGGAAGTCCACGCAACAGAGCTTTTCTGGGTTTCAATACCATGGGGCCTCCTATGAGTGGACTGGGCTTCAGATGGAGTGGCGCTCGTGAGAGTGATTGGATTCTCTCATCACGGAAAAGGCTAATGACCTGCCAAATCTGCCAGTTGCCGGTGCGTACTGATCTCGGCAGCATTGCATCTACACCCCGAACAGTGGAGGAATATTTGAATATCCACCGCACAGTCCTGTCCTCGCGGCTACACCAGTGGCGGTTGGGCTGCATTCTCAAATGTCAGTTGGCCTGACGAATTTCTCTGCGCCACAGAAAGGCCTACTATGGGGACGCCCGCGATCACCCCAGAAGTCCCTCACACTCCTTCTCCGGGCCCGGTGGCTTGCCCTCCTGCAGACCAAGGCCGGCGCGACGTCGCCGACGCAGCCATCCAGAATTTCTCGATCGTTCTAGGAGGGCCAGCGTACGACCTGTTGTTACGAATGGGGCTTCTGCGTTTCAGCCTTCCCAATGTCCTGCGCAGGATCGCCGCACTCGTCGCACTGACCTGGCTGCCGCTTTTATTCCTCTGCCTGCGAGATGGGTTGGCTTTCGGGCACCAGGCTCGCATTCCGCTGCTTTAAGAGCTCGCGACTTACGGGCGCCTTCTGTTCTGTTTGCCGCTTCTCGTCGTGGCCGAGGTCGTGATCGACCCCGCAATCCGGCTCAGCGTCAGTCAATTCGTGCAGGCCGGCATCGTGCAGAACGATGTATTGCCAAAGTTCGACGCCGTCCTGATGAGAATACAAAAGCTCCGCGATTCGAAGATCCCCGAATTTCTGCTACTCGGCGTGGCGTTTTTCCCGACATTTCTGCTTGAACATGAGTGGAGCGGAGGCGCTGTTTCGAGTTGGCATACGACCGCGCAGGGCTTAACCCCAGCTGGATGGTGGTACGCATGTTTCAGCGCGCCATTGCTGCGATTCATTATCTTGCGCTGGGCGTTTCGCTATTTTGTCTGGTCGTTGCTCTTGCGGAGAATCTGCCGTCTGGACCTGGTGCTCATGCCAACTCATCCCGACCGCGCTGCCGGACTCAATTTTCTATCGATCACGCAGCAACGCTTCGGGATCCTGTTCTGTGCCCTGGGCTTCAGTTTCGCCGGCCGGATGGCGAACAGCTTGATATTCGAAGGAGCAGCAATACAGTCGTTCCAGTCCCTGATGATTGGATTTGTGGTTTTGTCGCTCATCCTCAGCTTGCTTCCGCTCATTCTGATGACTCCCAAGCTCATGATGGTGCGGTGGAAAGGATTGCTGGAATACGGCCGGCTGGCAAACGCGTACACGCAGGACTTCGATCGTAAGTGGGTGCACCGCACGACAGCGCCAGCCGAGCCACTGCTGGGCACCGGCGACATTCAATCACTCGCCGATATGGGGAATAGTTTTAGTTTCGTAAATGCGATGATGATCGCGCCCATTAACAAGGCGCTGGTCCTGCAACTCGCCGCGCAGGCTGCCCTGCCGCTGGTGCCGGTTGTTCTTATCGGCACCCCCGCTCCAGAGTTGATCAAAGCTGTAATCAAGATGGTCGCGTGATGGAGCAAGCTCGATTTGATTAGCACCTGCCCCATCCTGCCGGCCTTTTCCAGAGTTCGTTAGAACCGCAGGCCAAATGTGAGTGGAAGAATGTTCGTCGAAACCTTGTCGTAGGAGGCGTGGTGATACCTGACTTCTACGTATATTTTTGCGTGACTCTCGCCGAGGCGATAGGTGAGGCCTCCTCCAATATTTTCACCGAAAGCGTTATCGCTTTTGTGTCCGGTAATGACAGTTACGCCGCCGATTGTGCAGCCATACCACCAAGACCAGTAGGGATCGCAGATCACGCCCACGCCTGGCGTTGTGGTTTCACCCGACCGATGGTACCAACCGATTCCGCCGATCGCGTAAGCACCTAAATGATGTCCAAAATCGCCGTGCACGATCGGATTAAAGGTCCACGAGTACTGGCGTGCGCTGGCGCCCGGAGTCTGAAGGTGTGCCAGGGTTGTGGAGTTGATGGGCAAATCGTGCCACATAAATTCTGTGTCGACGCCGACGTGTTTCGCAAAGTTGAGCCCGCCACCGATTACAAAGTGTCCGCCGTCATTCACAAAGTCACCCAAGTCTCCCTGGGGGAAGCCGATACCGCCGCCAATATTGAAGAGGAATTTGTTGTAGTCCTGTGCGTGCACTGACGTCACCATTGCCAGAAAAATAGTTACCGCCGCGAAACAGCTTATGCGCATTGATCACCTCGGTGAAGATTGTGTTGTCGTTCTTCGGTCTTTGAGAACTGAGAGAAATTACAGATCACACAGTAGTGTTAAGACTATTGGAGGTCGGATGTCACACACCAATCCTGGCACGCACTGTGCGCGAATGGGTATTAGCGGCGGGTTAGTAAGGAGGACCGTCGAATTATGGTTCGATCAATGGGAGCGACGACGCAAGTTGCAGGTCGATCATCAACTGAACTCGGCGATCCAGTTGATAGAACAACGCTGTATTTTTCGCCGATAGAACCTTGCGGAATTGAGGAATGTATTTCTTTCTGAGTTCTGCCACCGATTGGTCGACGCTGACCCATTGGTCGACGGCCGTTTGAGCCTCGGTTTCAGATAGCGCGCCCTTGGTTTGCACGTACTGTTTAATCAACGCGTACTTTGTTCCATTGATCTTGACCAGGTCCGATACGAATTGCTCGTAAACGGGCCAGAATTTTTCAGCCTCGGCGTCTGAAAGCGGCATGTTTGCGGCGATGATTTGTTTTCTCTGGGAACGAATATCCTTGCGCAACATCTGGATATCGTCATCGGTTAGAGCTTGTGCATCGTTAGGGGCGGCGTTGATGACGCGCGGCGTGGCATCCTGACTCGACGCCTCTTTTGGCACGAAGCAGCTCAGTGAAATCAAGACCAAAGAAATAAAGCACACGATGCGTTTCGTCACGACGCGCTCCTCCCCCGTTTCAGCTTTTAATCGACTAAGGGGCTTGAGGCTAGCAGTCGCTGTAGCCCGTCCGCTACTGGCGGAAGTACCAGTCTGATCCTGCTGAGATATTTGAAGCGCCACGGATCGCCGCTCATTCTGCTCCATAACAATTGCGAATGCTATTGTTGGAAGCGCACGCTCTTGAGCATCGCCTCGAACGTTGGCTGAAATCGATCGTAATGCGACTGAGGCGCCACGAAGACCATGAAGATCACGGAACCATCCGGCTGCGGGATGGTCACCAGCCAGTCTCGCTCCTTATCGGGCTTACCGTTCACCGAGAACGGCGAAACAGAATGCATGGCTACGGAGCGTCCCTGAACACCGGCCACGATAATAGGCTGGGGATCGCCTGCTGGTTGTAGCGCGTTGTTCTGCTCCATCTCCTGCATCAGGCGTCGGGTCGTGTCGTCGATGTTCGTGGGCTGACCATTCGACGATGCAACGCCGTTAAGCACTACGCCGTAGCCCACTCCATTGGCCGCCACTCCCGCCTTGGGAGCGATGGTGACGGATTGTCCTTGTTGCTTGGGCATCATCACCTCCCAGTTTTCCGGATGTTGGAGTTTTAACGGACCAAGGTCAGTGGCGACCATACGCTGGCTGGGAAGAACGCTTTCCAGCGAAACAGTAGGAGCGGGTGGCGTAGAAGGCACAGCGCTTGTACTCGAAGCGCCGGTGCCAGTCAAAGGGGCATTGGTCGGGTTAAATGTCGCGCCGTTCTTCTTGTTGAATGCAGACCACTGCCCGGCCTTTGCGCCTTGCGCGATCTCTTCACCCGTGTAGGCCTTTACTCCCATCGCGTGCTTTCGCGTTGCCTGAAACTCGGTGCTGTCACCCGCGTACTGTTTCGGCGGCCAGTTCCTGATTTCTCTCTGGATCGCCTCCTGGCGGTTGCCGGGATTCGGGTGATCGCTGAGAATCTGCGGCGGCGCTCCACCCTGAGATTCGAGAGTCTTGAAAAAATCCGCCAGCGCCTGCGGGTTGTAACCAGCTCTGTAGAGGATCACGGCACCGACTGCGTCCGCCTGCGATTCGTCCGTGCGCGAGTACTTCAGCATGAGACCTTGGGCTCCCATCTGAATTCCAGCCTGGCCTAATTCCTGAGCCGTGCCTCCAACGGTTGCGCCAAGAACCGCGCCCGCGAGTCCGGCGAGCAAGCCGGTAGTTTGCGCTTTGGCCGCCTGCTTTGCGGAGTGTTGCATATAAACGTGCGACATTTCGTGCGCCATGACTCCGGCGAGTTGGGCTTCATCGGCAGCGGCGGTGATGGTACCGATGTTGACGAACATCGGTCCGCCCGGGAGTGCGAAGGCATTGATGTCCTTTTGCGCGACTACGTGGAAATCAAATGGCCAGGAGTTTTCCGCTGGAATCGTCGCCACCAGCTTCTGACCGAGGCGACGGATGTATTGTGTTTCGGGGCTGGAATCGGGCAGGACCGGCATCTGCTCGTAAACCTGCGCGGCGGCCTTCAGTCCGAGCGCGCGCTGCTGGTCGCGGGACATGTGAGGATTGCCGGGATCCGGGAATTCGGGAGTGGAAGACTGCGGGTAGGCGGCCGTCGTCAGCAACAACACGGCCATCCAAAAGGTCGCCGTCGCCTTGCTCGGGCTAACTCTGGTGATGGTAGAAGTAGCGGTTTGCCCCAGCATAAATCGAATCCCTCCAGGACAATTACAACACGGTTTGATCTTCTGAGAACCTGTCAAGATTAACCACTGTGAGAGCGGGCGAATGCGTCTGCCCTATATGACCATCCCTGCCTCAAGGTTGCTGGGGTTTCTCAAGTTCGATTCGTATCTTCTTTTGTTCACCTTCTGACAGCGTGATGGCTTGCGGTTCAGATTTGGACGCGGCTTCGTCCGAAGTGACCATGCGTCTGGCTGTTACCTTGTACTTTCCGGGTCTATATCCGTCAGAGAAAACTGACCCGACTGATCCGTATTGCTGCGATAAATGCGGAGGTGATTGTATGGCGTCAACGGATCAGGTACCAGCCGCACTCGAGCACCGATTACCGGACCGTCATCATCGGCGACTGAACCCTGCAGTTTGCGCCCTCGGAGCTGACCGTTAATTCGATTCTTCCGGAGGCGCCACCCTCTACCTGGGGGCCTTTTTCGAACAGGTCATCCGGACCGCGCCGCGCTGATTTGACGCACCCATCATTCTCCAGGCCAAAGACACGGCTTGCATAGCTTCCATCGCTGACGGATTGGAACTTAAAGCTTCCGTCCTTCTTGACTTCGGTGAATGCCCGCATTTCCCGATTTTCTTTGGTAGGCTCTAGTGCCAGGTTGAGCCTGTCGAGCGCGATGGAGCTGGAGCCATCCACTTTGAGCCTGCCTTGAATCGTAACACCAGCGTTGAGCGAAACCGTGAGCGCATCGATATTCTCTGCACCGACTTCGACTCTTTGCCGTGCCTGCACCTCGTAGATCCGACTCTCCGCGTCCCGTCGATAGGCGAGAACATAGTAGGTTCCTCCCGGTATGTTTCGGAGGCGGAAGTTGCCCTTTTCGTCGGTCGTGTCATCACGGGAAAAGTCAGATTGATCGAAATCCGCTCGCTCCAAACGCACCATCGTTCGAGCTGCGGGACCGGATGCTCCGATGATTCTACCGGCGATCTCGACAGTCTTAACGCGGCACATGGCGATGTCGGCCTGCGCCTCTTCGCCCGCCACGGACACAACTTGCGCCTGAGACAGTTGGGCAACACCGGGGAAGTACACCGAACCTAAGTCGCTGCCCCAGAGTTTGTTTTATCCAAAAGCTTTCGTCGGCCGCAACGCCATTAGGAGGTTCGGCGGTATCTTCTGCTCTGACAAAGTACTCGCGCGGCTTGAGACCGAAAATCCGGTACTGCCCGCGATCGTCAGATACGGCCGTTCCGACCGCTTCGGCCTGGGTTTTATGCTGGACGGGTGGGTCTTCATCCTCGGCCTCGTCTTCAGTGGGCCGACGCAAAGGCAAGAACCTCGACGTGCTCCATTGGGTCGCCGTCCTCATTGCTGATCCGCCCGGTGATCACGGCGGCGGTGACCAATCGAAACAGCACCTCGCTGACCTTCTGGCCTGGCCTTAGGGAGAAAATCGGCCCTGCGTTGTTAGTTCCTTTGTAGTGCTGCTCGACGAATCCTGTGTGGGAAGCGAAGAATTGGTATCGCCCGGGCGGAACGTCTTTGAGCAGGAAATGCCCGTCACTATCGGAAGATGCGGCATACGTGCTGTCATGGGACTTCGTATCCTCGGCAAGGAGGGCGATTCGAGCCGACTTCAGCGGATTGCCCTCCGCCGCTGTGATCACTCGTCCTGTCACTGTGCACGGTTCCGATGCTGGATCTTGCTTTGGCTTGTTGTCGGAAGGAGCAGAACTCTGCGCAAGCAATGCTGCGGTGAAAGCGAGGACCGCGGGCGCGAAGAAATACAGCCGGATGGGAAACTCTTGGTTGGACCGAAATGCAGGGCAAGATTATACCTCGGTAACGATGTCAGTACGCTTTCCCCCTCGAAGATAGACAGACAATCAAGCGAATTGACTTCTTGCACTTACCGCGGGTATGGAATTGACTTGCGGGCGCGCTCTGGACGCGCGGGGCGGAGTTTTGTACACCTTCCCCCAGGCACGACGCAGCTGACGGGAGGAACTGAAGCCAGCTTTCTCCGCCACACGCTCCATATCGAGGTCCGTCTCGCGCAGCAGCTCCTGGGCGAGTGCGACACGCAGCCGGTTGCAGTATTCCGAGACTGTCATGCCGACGTGTTCCTGAAATAACCGCGATAAGTGCCGGTCACTGGCGCCGGCAACTCTCGCCAAGCGACGTAGTGTCCAGGAGGTAGTGAGATCGCTGGCGATGGCGTCCTGTGCACGATGCACGACTGGATGTAAGTGATTGCGGCCTTCGAGCCATGGGGAGAGTTGAGGATCCGCACCGCTACGGCGCAGGTAAACGACCAGATAGCGCGCCACCGCAACGGCGCAGGATTGATCCGTATATTGGTGAACCAGATGCAACATTAAGTCAATTCCGGCGGTGATACCGGCGCTCGAATAGTGGTCGCCATCCTCGACGTAGAGCCGGTTTTCCAGAACCTTGGCTCTTGGAGTGATAGCCGCGAGTTCGTCACAGCTGGAATGATGCGTCGTGCAGGAGCGACCATCGAAGAGGCCGGCGCGTGCCGCCGTAAGAGCACCGGTGCAAATACAAATCACCTTGTGACCAGGCTGGACGGCTTGCCTGAGCCAAGCGACGATTGCTGCTTCATCAGCCTGATCTATATCCGATTGACCGGCGCTTGGTGCGTCGCCCGGTAGCATCACATGCTCGACATCACCGGCGAGCACGATCCAGGCCTCGGGGGGTAGCCTGCTTGGCAGCGGTTCAATCGCGTTCACGGTGACGCCGATGGAAGTTACTAACGAGGGTCTTGGACCCACATATCGTACGACAAAGTGCACTGCCGTTTGTAAGTGATTCGCCTGTCGCAAAACTTCGAGAGGTCCCGCGATATCCAATAAGAGTAGGCGGGGAGGAAGCACAACGTAAACTGGAATCCGCCGAGTTTTGCCGCTCGCGCCAATCTGCAATGTGCGTGGATCTCGAACGTGGGGCTTGTGAGATTGGCCAGCGCCATTGTTTCGAGATCTCGATTCGTAGGACTTGTTCATCAGGCGATCCAGCTCGTAGCCGCTTTTGATGCGCAGGGCTCGTAGAGGAATCAAATAACGACGTGCGAATGCCCGATCAGCCTACAGGTTGCAGCAAGTTGCCTGCAAGAGCCTCTTCCACACTAACGATGCGAGCAAAGCGACCGTCGAGAACAAGTTCTGTCCGGGCTTTGATGTCATCCGGACTCCATTTCCGCCCGTGGCGATCGGTCATGGGAAATGTCAGCGTTGCGTCCGTGACATAGTCCACCTGGTAACCGCAGTCCGAGGCATGTCGCGTGGTCGTTTCGCAGCACTGCTCGGTGCGAATCCCAGAGACGATGACTCGTCTGATTCCATGCCGCACCAGCCACACGTCGAGCCCGCTGCCAATCAGTGCACTATGACTGCGTTTGTGAAAAACCGCCTCGGGCTCAATCGAAAGTCCCTCCAATGGGACCACATGACCCGAGTCGAGTGAAAAGACACCTGACTCTTCCACATGAAACACCTGGATGACGGGGATGTTTCTCGCTTTCGCGCCATCGATGAGCTGCTGCAGATGATCGAGAAACGACGGCACATCGCCATCGCTCCAGTACGGGCGATGGCGGAATGATTCCTGCACATCAATGACGAGAAGAGCTGTGCCGGCGTTCGACATGAGCAGAATCTCCCCTAAGTAAGCTATTGCGGATTCAGTCGTGATGCTACACGAGAAATGAGCGAGTTACGATTACTACTCTATTCGGATGCAAATCAATCGCCACCTTACCACACGCGGACACGAGCATCGGGCTTTAGATACAGTTTGTCGCTCGGCGCGACTTTGAAGGCTTTGTACCATGCATCGATGTTGCGCACAGTATCGCTGCGATATTCCCCCGGTGGGTGTGTATCCGTGGTGATCTGCTTTCGCAGCGCGGTTTCGTTTTGCACTCTACGCCATCGTTGCGCAAAAGCACGAAAGAAGCGCTGCTCACCCGTGAAGCCATCGATCACGACGTCAGCCTTCCCCTTCAAGGATAAAACGTAAGCGTCATGTGCCACGAGCAGACCGGCTAGATCAGCGACGCTTTCACCTAATACCTGTTTGCCTTTGAGGCAAAGGTCCGCGAAGGGACAGTAGCCATCGAGTTGCACAGCGAGTTTCTCTGCCTCCCGGTGAAAGCGTGACCGATCCTCGTCACTCCACCACATACGAAGTCGCCCGCGTGCGTCGTAGATATTGCCCAATTCGTCAAAGCTGTGAGTGATTTCATGCGCCATGCCAGCGCCCGCCGAGCCGTAGTTCGAGGCGGAATCGCCCTCGGCGTCAAAATACGGCGGCTGCAGGATGGCCGCTGAAAAGAATTCCGCATTCGGACTGAACATGATGACCGCGCCCGGTACTTGCACATTGAGCGGCCACTCCACCGGATTCACGGGTTGGTTTAGCTTGGCCAGATCGCGCTCATGATAGAAGCCTTCCGCCCGCTTCATATTGCCGAACGCGTCGTTCGGAACGATCTTCAGCGTGGAGTAGTCAATCCATGTGTCGGGATAACCAACGTCAATTTCGAGCGCGGCCAACTTGGCTAGCGCCTTTTCCCTGGTTGAGGGCGACATCCAGGTGAGATTCGCAATCCGACCGCGATACGCGGTGACTAGGTCGCGAGCCATGGCCTGCGCCCTTCGCTTGGCATCCCCTGAAAAATAGCGCTCCGTGTAGAGCTGACCGACTGCTTCGCCGAGAGCGCCATTGGTGGCGTCGATGGCCTCGTCAACGCGGTCCGGCGCCTCTGCCCCGCCAGACAGAATCTCCCCGTAGAAATTGGAACCTTCCGTTCTCACAGCCTTGGGTAGAACTTGGGCGTAGTGCTCGATCAGGTGAAACCGAAGGTAGTCCTTCCATGCCTCTATATCTTCACTGCCCACCAACGCCGAGACACCGATCACAGCCGACGGTTGCCACACGAGAAAGCTCGACAGCTTCGCGAGTCCCGCCGACTGAAAGTATGCGTCCCAGTCGATGCCCGGGGCCTTGCGGTCGAAATCCCCGCGTTTCCATGGATTGTTTTGCTTGAATACATCCGCGGCGTCAGAGTCGGGTGCAAACGCGCGGGCGATGCTGGTTTCCAACCTTACAGTGCTGGTGGCCCGGGTGTCCGAATCTGCCAGCCCCGCCAGTCTCAAGACGGCCGCGACGTGCGCCTGATACTTGACGCGCAACTCAACCGCCTGCGGAGAGCTGTCGAGATACCTTCCGCTCTCGGTCAGTCCAAGGCCACCTTGCCACAAGTGCGGCAGATTGTGATCCGCATCTTCAAAACCTTGATTCACCCATACACCGAACACATGGTCACTGTTGGCGGTGAGTCCGTCAACCTCGCGGATCAGCGTCGTTCCTAGATAGGCGGACAACGTGGAACGGTTGGCAATCGCGGAAATTCTGCCCATCTCATCAGTTAATGGCGCAAATCCCTTGGCTTCAATGTCGGCCTCGTTCGTGAAGCTCGCGTAGTAGTCCCCAACCTTCTGTGCGACACTGCCGGACGGCACGTGAGCGGCTGCGGATTCCTGAATGAGTCCACGCACTCGATCCCTTGTTTTCTCGGCCATCATGATGCGGTTGTCGTAGGTGTGTTGCCCGGCTGGAAGCGAAACGTGCGCCAGCCACTCACCATTCGCGTATCCGTAGAAATCGTCCCCTGGCTTGACTGATGGATTCGCGTCGCCCTTCGCGGCCTCAACCCGGACGAGAATGCAATTCACGAGAAGCAGCGACCCCGCCAACAGACAAGTCCACAGGCTCGCAAAGAATCGGTTCGTAGATCCAGATGCCATAGAAACTTCTTCCGACTGACTCATTTCACTATGCCTGGGCTAGGCACCGCGCACATATCCACGCGCGAGTAATCTTCCTATGTCCGCATTCACTTAATTCTGGCAACCGCGACGGTGAGTGGAAAGGCCTGTTACGGACAGAAAGCGGACTATGCCGGACACCGATGTTGTCCGATTATTGTCCCTTTCGAGCCTTTTGCGCGCAGTTATCTTGTGCCAGAATCGCCCGAATTGAACGCTGCGAACACTCCTCGTCCCCGCGGGGTCGCTCCGCACTAAGGCGCTTACGAGTTAGTGCCGCCACGAACTCCGGGTCTCGAAGTGACCTTTTGACGCCCGCGGGACGAATGGATATGAAGGCCAGGACTAGTCGAGATGCCACTTCGTTTTCGCCATTGCATCGAATGTCCAAAATGTAATACCCGCTACCTGGTTGGTTCCAGCCCATACGACAACGGCTCGTACGTGCTCCCGTTAATCGCTGGCGCCATTGACGATTGGGTCCTTTACTGCGCCTGCCAGATGCCCCGCGTTCGCCGGCAGTGCCACTGGAGCGAGATGAAGATGTGCGCGGTCTCGAAATCGGCACACACGCGGGGCTACGGTTCATCGGAGGAAATGGCGTACAAGCGCCAACGACATCTTTTTGAGCAGCAGCCGTAGGTGATTCAAGCCCGGCGCGGTTTTGCGATTCAAGACAAATGCCCCGCACCATGCGGGGCATTTTCACGCACGTTGTGGAATTAGCGCGACGGATATTCCGCCGGGATCGGCACCGGCACGCGCTTGTCGATCGGCACGAATTCCCTTTCGGCGCTGCCGGTATAGATCTGGCGCGGACGCGCGATCTTCTGCTCGGGATCCTTCATGAGCTCCTCCCATTGCGCCAGCCAGCCTGCGGTCCGCGGGATCGCGAACAGCACGGTGAACATCTCCGGCCGGAAACCCATGGCCTGATACATGATCCCGGAGTAGAAGTCGACGTTAGGATACAGTTTGCGCTTCACAAAGTAGTCGTCTTCGAGAGCGATGCGTTCGAGTTCAAGCGCGATATCGAGTTTGGAGCTGCGTCCCGTCACTTCGAACACTTGCTCGGCGCTCCAGCGAATGATTTTCGCCCTCGGATCGTAGTTCTTGTAGATGCGGTGTCCGAAACCCATTAGCTTGAAATGCCCATCCTTCACGCGCTTGATGTAGGCGTGAACATTATCTTTTGTGCCGATTTCATCGAGCATCCCAAGGACTTCTTCGTTTGCTCCGCCATGCAACGGACCGGCTAATGCGGATGCGGCAGACGCCACTGACAGGTAGGGATCGCTCTCGGAGCTGCCTACCGCGCGCATGGTGCTGGTGCTGCAGTTCTGCTCGTGATCGGCATGCAGGATGAACAGTATGTCGAGGGCGCGAGCGATCGCCGGATGCGCCACGTATTTCGGCTCGACCATCCGCCACAGCATGTTCATGAAATTCTCGGTGTAGCTCAGGTCGTTGTCGGGATACACATACGGAAAGCCGACATTGTGCCGGTACGACATGGCGGCAATCGAGGGCACCTTGCCGATCAGGCGGATGATCTGGTGCAGGCGGTTCGCCGGATCATGCACCTGCTTCGCGTCGGGATACACGCTCGACAGCGCCGCAACGGTACTGACCCACATCGACATGGGATGCGCCGAGTAACGGAAGCCCTCCATGAACTTCTTCGTCGTCTCGTGCAGCATGGTGTGGTGCGTGATGTCGTAGACCCACTTGTTCAACTCTTTCTCGGTGGGCAATTCGCCATTCAGCAGCAGATAGGCGACTTCCAGGAACGTGCAGCGCTCGGCCAGAACCTCAATCGGGTATCCGCGATAGCGCAGGATGCCTTTGTCTCCATCGATATACGTGATCGCGCTTTTGCACGACGCCGTGTTCATGTAGGCGGGATCGTAGGTCATCAGGCCAAAATCTTCGGGCCCGGTCTTGATCTGCCGCAGGTCCATGGCACGGATAGTGCCGTAATTGTCGACCGGAATTGTGTATGTTTTCCCGGTTCGATTGTCGGTGACGGAGAGGGTGTTTTCTGGCATCGGAGGTGTCCACCTTTACGCGCTAGCTACAAGCATAGCCGAGCGTATGGTGGATGCTCAAATCGATCTATGATTTGAATCACAAGGGCCGGTGATGTAGCCGCGGACGAATGCGTCCGCCGTTACATGAGCTATTCGAACTCCAGCATCACAATTTCTGGATTCGATCCCAGACGTAGCGGCGGCCCCCAGGTGCCGGCGCCGCTGGAGGTGAAGACCTGCATTTTGCCGATGCGGCTCAATCCGTAAACAAATTGCCGATAGACCCGGCGCGCCATCCAGCTCCAAGGGATGAATTGGCCGAGATGCGTGTGCCCGGAAAGCTGCAGCGAAAATCCCTTCGCCTCGGCGACGTCGGGATGGTCGGGTGCATGGGTCAATAGAATGCTCGCGCGGTCGCGGTCGAGCGGCAGGTCGCGAAGAACCGCTGCGAGGTCACCATTCGACGTTGCATTACGGTAGGGGACGCCGACGATCTGCAAGCCGTCAACATTTACCTTTTCGTTTTTCAGCACCCGCACTCCGGTGGCGGCGATGGCGTTGAGATACTTGCTATCATCCCCGAATTGCTCGTGATTTCCGGCCACGAAATAAACGCCGTGCGGGGCCGTTAATTGACTGAGCGGTTCAGCGGCTTTTTGGGCATCGATGGCCGTGCCGTCGAACAGATCGCCCGCGATGAAAATCAGATCAGGTTCTTGGCTCAGGACTTTCGCAATCAAGCGCTGGAGGAAGTTACGGTTGCGGACATGGCCCAGGTGAACGTCGCTGATCAACGCTGCCTTGCGCCCGCGCCACGCATTCGGAAGGTTCTCCAGCTTGACCCGCGCGCGAGTGATTCGTGTCCAACTCGCGTTCCAGACTCCATAGATACCAAGTGCGATCGCAATCGTGAAGAGCGCCTCCACCATCAGATGGAAGTTCATTCCTAGCCCCGCTGCAGACGCGACCGCGAATAGTACCCACGATGTAAGAGCCGCTATGAATAGAAAACTCAGAAGGCCCATCCAGACGGCCGCGGCTTTATACAGTGCCCGGACCGGTCCGCTGGTGTAGGAGAAGGCAAGAACGGACGCGGCAACAAAGCTGACGGACAGGATTCCGAGCCCTGTCTGAAACCATCCCGGATGCCGAGGGACATGGCGGAAGGTCCACGTCTGGTATAGAAAGTAATGGGCTAATAAGAGGACAACTTGAATAATGGCGATGAAAGTGGCAAATGCCTGGCGGCGGCGCATCAGACTTTAGATTCAAGAACAAACTTGGGAGATTCTTGAAAAATCCATAGGTGCATCACGGCCTTCCATGAAGTTCCTCGTAGGATAGGCCGACATGTTGGCCGCCAGGTCCCATCGAATCCCTGCGATTGCCGGAGGATTTCCAGACGAGC